>FWWM01001854.1_pt1 | contig 61298 bp, 62 predicted proteins | sample 2228351 | NCBI WGS metagenome assembly FWWM01 (sample SAMEA103939774, study PRJEB20133) | metagenome
TTCTGCCAGGCCTCCTCCAGGGGCAGGTCAAGCGCCACGAGCACGCACACGGCCACCGTGCCCGTGCGTCCGATGCCGGCGCCGCAGTGAACCACCAGGCGCTGGCCGTCCTTCAACCGCGCGGCGAGGTCCCTCACGAACGCCAGGAGCTCGTGGGCGTCCTCTGGAACCCCGTGATCCGGGATCGGGAAGGGATCCACCGGGACTGGGAAGTCGCCGCGCTGCAGCCTGCGCGCGTAGTCGGGCGACGCGCCCCAGACCTCCTGCATGGGGGTGAGGCAGACCACGCGGTCGACGCCTGCTAAGGCCAGCTCCCGCTCGTACTCCGCCACGGGGCCGTACCGCCCCAGCATCTCGCAGAGGAACAGCCGGCCCGAGACCTCGCGCGGCAAGTGGACTTCCCGTAGTCGACCCGCATCCATCTGCGCACCTTCCTCCAGCACCAGCCGGCGGAAGACCAACGCCCCGGCGGTCTCCGTACCCGGCTACCGAAGGTGGACGCTCCCTGAGCCTGCTTCCCGGGCGCGCGTACGTGCTCCTCCCCCGCTCAGGGTTCCTGCCACGTCCAGTCCCTGAAGTGCTCCCGCAACGCCCGCTTCGCGAGTTTGCCGGTGGACGTCTTCGGGATCTGCGCCACGAACACGAAGGCGTCCGGCAGCCACCACCTGGGGAACTTGGGGCGGAGGTGCTCCCGCAATTCCTCCTCGGTGACGTCCACTCCCTCCCGCGGGACCACCACCGCCAGCGGCCGCTCCCCCCACTTCGGGTGCGGAACGGCGACAACCGCCGCCTCCCGGACCTTGGGGTGGGTCACATGAGGGCGTTCTCGAGGTCCACGGAGCTGATCCACTCGCCCCCGGACTTGACCAGGTCCTTGGTGCGGTCCACCACCTTGACAAACCCCTCTGTGTCCCACACCGCCACATCTCCCGTCCGGAACCAGCCGTCCGGCGTCCAGGAGTCGGGTGCCTCGCCTCGGAAGTAGCCACCGGCCACCCACGGCCCCCGGACCTGGAGCTCCCCCATGGTCCGGCCGTCCGGCGGGACCTCGCCTGCGGGTCCGACAATCCGACAATCCGCGCCTCTAGAAGAGGGACCGGCATGCCCTGTTTGAGCGTGTACTCCGTCTGCCGGTCCTCCGGCCAGCGGTCCATGTGCGGCTTCAGGTGGCTCTGGATCCCGATGAGGACCTCCGTCATCCCCCACCCGTGGAGGAGCCGGATCCCCACCCGCCGCATGCGCCGCAGCAGGGCCTCAGGCGGTGCGCTACCGCCCACCGCCACCCGCAGCTCCCGGCGGAGGGGATAGCGCGCGGGATTCTGCTCCAGGACCTCCACGATCCCTAGCCACACCGTCGGCACGCCCCCCGAAAAGGTGGCCCCCTCTGAGGAGATGAGCTCCAGGAGGCTGTGTGGATCCAGGTGGGGGCCGGGGAGCAGCAGGCGGGCCCCCGCAAGCGGCGCGGAGAACGGCAGGACCCACCCGGCCACGTGGAACATGGGCACCACCGCGAGGACTGTGTCCCGCCGGGAGACCGCAAAGGTGTCCGCCAGCATGGTGGCCAACGCGGCCAGCACCACCGCCCGGTGGGAGTACAGGACCCCCTTCGGGCGGCCTGTGGTCCCCGAGGTGTAACACATCATGGCCGGAGCGTCCTCGGGAAGGTCGGGGTACGGGAACGCCTCGAAGGGCCCCTGCACCAGCTCCTCGTAGGAGCCGTACGGCGCGGGAACAGGTCCGCCTGCGAAGGGGACCACGAAAACCCGTTCCAGCCGGACGTCCTGCCGGAACTCCTCGAACAGGGGGAGCAGGACGTCGTCCACGATGAGGAAACGGGGCTCCGCGTGGTTCACGATGTACGCCAGCTCTCCGGGGTGCAAACGCAAATTCAGCGTGTGCAGGACGGCTCCCGTGATGGGGACGCCGAGGTAGCACTCCAGGTGGGCAGCGTGGTTCCAGCACAGGGTGGCCACACGCTCCCCGGGCCGGATGCCCAGCCGGGTGAGGGCCCGGGCCAGGAGGTGGGCCCTCTGGGAAAGGGCCGCGTAGGTGGTCCGGTGCAGAGAGCGGTCTGGCCGCCGCGTCACCACGTCCACGTGCCCCCAGTAGCGGGCCATCCGCTCCAGCACCCGGGACAGGGTCAGGGGATACGGCATGGTGGCCTGCCCCGCAAACTCGTCTGGCATCCCCGTCGCCTCCGCCGTCCGCACGTGCTCAGCTACGGTCCGACCGGTCGCCAGCTCCCGCGTGCACGTAGGCCCAGCCGAAGCGCCCCTTCACGCAGAGGAACCCCCGGGTGATGGGGTCTTCCAGGGGTGCGGTCACCTTCACGATGCGGCCTTCCTGCACGTGGAGCTCCACGTTGCAGCCCACCCCGCAGTAGGGGCAGACGGTCTGGACCACCCGCTGCCGCGTTTCGTCCCAAGTTCCCGCCTGCCGCATGTCGAACTGGGTCTTGGGGACCAGGGCTTCCGTGGGGCAGACCGCCACGCAGTTCCCGCAGAACACGCAGGCGCTTTCCGGAAGCGGAAGGTCAAACCCGGGGTCGATGCGGGCCGCCATCCCCCGTCCGGCCACGGCGATGGCGAAGGTGTTCTGCACTTCCTCCCCGCACGCCCGCACGCACCGGTAGCACAGGATGCACCGGTCCAGGTCCCGGACGTACAGGTCGTTGTCCACCTTGGCGGCGCGCCGCTTCCGGGTCCCGTCCTGCGCGAAGGGCTCCCACCGCTCCGGACGGGCCCCGTACTCCGCCGCATAGCGGTGGACGTCCGGGGCGAGGTGTGTGTCCACCGAGCTCTGCAGCAGCTCCACCACCATGCGCCGGCTCAGCTGGACCCGTGGGGTGTCCGTGCGCACCCGCATCCCGGGCTCCGCCTTCCGGATGCAGGCGGGCACCAGGGCACGGGACCCCTCCACCTCCACCACGCAGATGCGGCAGACCCCGATGGGCTCCAGGACGGGGTGGTAGCACAGGGTGGGGACGTCCTTGCCCGAGGCCCGGACGGCCTCCAGAAGGGTGGTGCCTGCGGGGACCTGGACGGGCTGCCCGTCCACCTCCAGCGTCACGCGCGCAGCCTGTACCCCCGTGGTCATGGTGCTCCCCCGTTCCGGTCTTGGAACCGCAGGCTGCTCAGGACCGCGTTCGGCGCCAGCTGCCCCAGCCCGCAGATGGAGGCGTCCCGCATCGCCTGTGCGAGCTCCTCCAGCAGGCTCCGCAGCTCCGGGTCTGGCCGCCCGCCCCTCTGCCGCAGGGCCGCCACAAGCTCCAGCTGCCGCTGGGTCCCCACCCGACACGGCACGCACTGGCCGCACGATTCGTCCCGGAAGAACCGCGCGATGCGCTCCACCACGGCCCACAGCCCACAGGTCCACCCGGTCGTCGAGCACCACCAGGGCTCCGGAGCCCAGGGACGCACCGACAGCCTGTAAGGTCTCCACCGCGAGCGGGGTGTCGAGCTCCTCCGGCAGGAGGAAGGTGCCCGCCGCTCCCCCGCACAGCACCGCCTGGATCCGCCTGCCCTCGGGGACTCCTCCGGCCAGCTCTTCGACGAGGGTGCGGATGGGAGTACCAAAAGTAACGGCACCTCGTACACCCCGGGACGGGCCACGTGCCCGCTCACACACACGAGCTTGGTGCCCTTGGACCGGAGGGTCCCGAGCCGCGCGTACCACTCGCCGCCCCGGACCAGGATGGGAGGGACGGAGGCCAAGGTCTCCACGTTGTTGATGGCGGTGGGACGTCGGAACAGCCCCACCTGGGTGGGGAAGGGCGGGCGGTTGCGCGGCTCTCCCCGGTACCCCTCGATGGAGTTGAACAGAGCTGTCTCCTCCCCGCAGACATACGCCGCCCCGGCCCCACGGCGGACCTCCACGTCAAAGGAGAAGTCCGTGCCGAGGATCCGCTCGCCCAAATACCCCGCGGCCCGAGCGGCCTCCAGCGCCTGCAGGAGGGTCCGGTACGCCTCTGGGTACTCACCCCGGATGTAGAAGTAGCCCCGTTCCGCCCCCACTGCGTACGCGGCAATCGTGAGCCCCTCGATCACCGCGAAGGGGTCCTTTTCGAGGAGCACCCGGTCCTTGAAGGTTCCGGGCTCGCTTTCGTCCGCGTTGCAGACCACGTACCGGGGCGGTGCCTCGCGGGCTGCCAGGGCCCACTTCCGGCCTGTGGGGAACGCGGCCCCGCCCCGGCCCACCAGCCCGGAGCGTTCCACCTCCTGGACGGTGGCCTCCGGCCCCATGCGCAGCGCCCGCTCCAACCCCTGATACCCGCCGTGCGCCCGGTAGTCCTCCAGAGACGTGGGGACGACCCGGTCAGCCCGGGCCAAAAGCAGCGGGGTCCCTTCGCCCTTCCAGCCCATGTGGGTGGGTGGGGACGTGGGTTCTAGGCGATCTTCCTCTCCCCGCAGCCACGCCTGCACCTGCTCCTCCAGCGCCTCGGGGGTGAGTCCCAAACGGACTTTGTCGCCCACAAGGACTGCCACGCCCCGGTCGCACTGGCCGAGGCAGGGCGAGCGGCTCCAGCCCAGGGGAGGGAGGGAACCCGATGCCGATCCATCGGGAAGGGGGCTGTGGGCGTGACCGTACGTCTCCCCGTGCGCGGGCTCGTGGACGGGGTCCCCCAGCTGCCGGTGCAAAGTCTGGGCGAGCGCTTCCGCCCCGCGGAGCATGCAGACGATGTCGTCGCACAGGTGGACCACCCGGCGCGGCCGGGGCTGTGTGCTCAACAGGGCGTAGAAGCTGGCGACCCCGTACACCTCCGCCACCGGCAGCCCCAGCTCCCGACAGATGGCCGCGGCTGCCGGGTAGGAGATCCAGCCGCGGGCTTCCTGCACGGCCCACAGGGCGGGGAGCAGTAGGTCCCGGCGCCCTGTGCGTTCCTCCGGCCGCAGGTGTCCCCACACGCGCTCCAGGGCCCGCACCTCCTCGGGCTCAGGAGGCGGCACGTGCTCCAGCCGCTGCAACTCCACCCCCCAGCCGCGCAGCGGAGCCACGCTCATGGAGCGGTCTTCCCCCCTGCTCCCACCGCCACCTGCTCCTGCCGGAGGGGTTCCACCCGGACCGCGGTGGCCTTGAACTCCGCGGTCCCGGACTTGGGGTCTGCGGCGTCCACGGTGAGGAAGTTGGTGGGGGTCTTTTCGGGGAAGTGCAGGGTCATGAAGCACATCCCGGGCGCCACCGTAGACTCCACCCACGCGGTGGCCTCCACGGACCCCCTCCGGGAGGAGACGCGCACCCGGTCCCCGTGGACGATGCCGTAGCGCTCCGCGTCGAGGGGGTGCAAGACCAGGTACTCCTCCTGCGGCACCGGGGTCCTGTACAGGGCCGTCTGCACGCCCGTGTTGAAGAAGTACAGCCTGCGGCCGGTGGTGAGCAACAGCGGGTAGTCCGCGTCCACTCCACCTCGTCCACGGGCGGCTCATAATGGGTCGGCAGGAAGGGCGCCCGGGGGCCCTCCACCGGACGCTTCCACAGCCGGCCGTGGAGGAACAGCTCCCCGGGGTGGTCTTCCGCGGGACACGGCCACTGGATTCCGCCGAGCTCCTCCAGGCGTCGGTAGCTCATGCCCCGGTGCAGCGGTGAGAGCTCCCGTACTTCCTCCCACACCGCCTCCGCGTCGGGGTAGTTCCAGCCGTACCCGAGCCGCCGCGCCAGCTGCTGGAGGATCCAGATGTCGTCCCGTGCTTCGCCGGGAGGATCCAGGGCCTTGCGCACCCGCTGTACCCGCCGCTCGCTGCTGGTCACCGTCCCCTCGGACTCACACCACGCCGCGGCCGCGGGGAACACCACGTCCGCGAGCTCCCCTGTGGCGGTGAGGAAGACGTCCTGCACCACCAGGAACTCCAGCTCCTGGAACAGGCGCAGGATCCGGGTGGCGTTGGCGTCGGAGCGCACCGGGTTCTCGCCGATGACGTACAGGCCCCGCAGCAGCCCCCGTTCCATGGCGTCGTACATGGCCGTGAGGTGCCAGCCCGCCTTGGGCGGGATGGAGCAGTCCCACGCCCGCTCGAACTTTGCCCGTACTTCCGGGTCCTCCACGTTCTGGAAGCCCACCAGCCGGTTCGGCAGGGCCCCCATGTCGCCGCCCCCCTGGACGTTGTTCTGGCCCCGCAGGGGGTTCAGGCCGGAGCCGTACCGGCCCACGTGCCCCGTAAGCAGCGCGAGGTTCGTGAGGCTGAACACGGTATCCACCTCCACCGCGTTGTGGTGTTCCGTGATCCCCAACGTCCAGCAGATCATGGCCCGGGGTGCGGTGGCGTACTCCCGGGCCGTGGCCGCGATGAAGTCTGCCGGGACTCCGGTCACTGTCTCCGCGTATTCCAGGGTGTAGGGCTCCACCGCCTCCCGGTACCGCTCGAACCCCTCCGTGGCTTCCCGGATGAACTCCTCGTTCGCCAGCCCCTCGTGGAGGATGAACCGGCCCATGGCGTTCGCGAGGGCGATGTCGCTTCCCACCCGCACGGGGAGCCACCGGTGGGCGAAGGCCACGCTCGAGGTCCGCCGGGGGTCCACGACCACGAGGCGCGCGCCGTTCCGCACGCCCTTGAGCATGTGGAGGAACATCACGGGGTGGGTCTCCCGGGCGTTGGATCCCCACAGGAGGATCAGGTTGGTTTCCTCCATCTCCCGGTAGGAGTTGGTCCCCCCGCCCGCGCCGAACACCGCCGCCAGACCGGCGACGCTGGGGGCGTGTCAGGTGCGGTTGCAGCTGTCTACGTTGTTCGAGCCCATCACCTGGCGCGCGAACTTCCCGGCCAGGTAGTTGAGCTCGTTGGTGGACTTGGAGCAGCTAAACAGCCCGAAGCCCTGCCCGCCGTACCGGTCCCGGATGCGCCGCAACCCCTCCGCAGCCCGGTCCAGGGCCTCCTCCCAGCTGGCCCGGACGAGGCGCCCACCCTGGCGGACCAACGGGTACGTAAGCCGCACGTCCGGCCCGGGCAATCCGTCCCGGCCGGCGGCTGACGCTGTCCGCGCGACCGCCACTCCGCTCACCCCCTCCGTCTGCCCGCGGAGCTGGAGCCAGCCTACCACGCTTCGCCCGCGCGGGAAAAGGGCCCGCGTCGTCCAGAACCCGCTGCAGGGTCACGCGGTCCACCTACCCTCCCGCACCGTCCCGGGCCACAGGCTGTCCCAGCATGCGCTTCAGGGTCAGGGCGTTTTGCACCGCGTGCCCGCCCACGTCGTTGTTGAAGAACACGAAGCCCTCCCGTCCCTCCTGCAGCTGGGCCTGGATCCACCGGGCGTCCGCCCGCAGGCTGGAGTCCGGGTAGCTGCCCGCGTACGCGTGGCCCGGGCCGTGCCGGCGTAGGTACCACCACCCCGCGGGCTCCGGGACGCGGACCACGGGCCGGTCCAGCCGGCGGGGCCGCACGCCACGGGGCAGCACCTGGAAGGGCCAGTCCGCGCACACCAGCGCGGCACCGAACTCCGCCAGCAGGCCGTAGACCGGGTCCGCGAACCAGGAGGGGTCGCGGAACTCGAAGGCGTGGAGCACGCCGCGCGGCAACACCCGGAGGAAGTCCCGCAGGCGGGAGGGGTCCGCGGGGAAGCGGGGAGGCAGCTGCCACAGGACGCACCGCAGCCGCTCGCCCAGCGGCCGGCAGGCGTCCATCAGCACCTGCACCGGCTCCCGGGGCTCCCGCAGCCGCCGCACGTGCGTCAGGTAGCGGCTCCCCTTCACCACGAAGGCGAACTCTTTCGGCGCGCGCCGGGCCCACGCCTGGAAGGTCCTGCTCGCAGGCAGCCGGTAGAAGGTGACGTTCAACTCCACCGCGTCGAACAGCTCCGCGTAGCGGTCGAACCACCGGCGGGGAGGCAGGCCTGGGGGGTACAGCACGCCGACCCAGTGGGGGTACGTATACCCGGAGGTGCCCACCCACGCCCGGGCCAAGGTCCCGCCCTCCGCCGCTCAGTCCAGACGCACGCGAGCGAAGCGGCGCTTGCCCACCCGGACCACGAGGCCCGTCTGGATCTCCACGCGTTCCTCCGGGTCCACCACCCGCCGGCCGCCCACACGCACCCCGCCCTGGGCCACCAGCCGCCGCGCCTCGCTGTTGGAGGGTGCCAGCCCGAGCCGGCGCAGGAGGGGCACGATCCCCAGCCGTCCGTCCGGCTCCAGCTCCCCCACGGACAGGCGCACCTCCGGCACCTCCGAGGGGAGCTCCTCGCGTGCGAAGATCCGGTCGAACTCTTCCTCCGCGGCCTCCGCGGCCCGCGCGCCGTGCCACACAGCCACGATCTCCCGCGCCAGGCGCCGCTTCACGTCCCGGGGGTGGAGCCGGCCTGCCTGTAGGCCCTCCTCCATGGCCCGGACTTCCGCCATGGGTACGTCCGTGCACAGCTCGAAGTACGTGAGCATGAGGGAGTCGGGGATGGACATCACCTTCCCGTACATCTCCTCGGGCGGCTCGTTGATGCCGATGTAGTTGCCCAGGGACTTGCTCATCTTCTCCACCCCGTCCAGACCCGGCAACAGGGGTGTGAGGAGCACCACCTGCGGGGGCTGGCCGAACTCCCGCTGCAGGTCTCGGCCCATGAGGTTGTTGAACTTCTGGTCGGTGCCGCCCAGCTCCACGTCCGCCTGCAGGGCTACCGAGTCGTACGCCTGGCACAGCGGGTACAACAGCTCATGCAGCCCGATGGGGCTCGCTTCCCGCCAGCGGGTGGTGAAGTCGTCCCGCTCCAGGATGCGGGCCACGGTGGTCTTGCTGCACAGGCGAACCACGTCCGCCAGGGTGAGGGGGGCGAGCCACTGGCTGTTGAACACCACCCGCGTGCGCTCGGGGTCCAGGATCCGGCTGTACTGCTGCCGGTAGGTGGCCGCGTTGCGCTCCACCTCCTCCCGGGTGAGCATGGGACGGGTCTGCTTCTTGCCGGTCGGGTCGCCGATCAGGGCGGTGAAGTCCCCGATCACCAAGATCGCCTCGTGCCCCAGGTCCTGGAACTGCCGCAGCTTGCGCAGCACCACGGCGAACCCGATGTGGATGTCCGGCGCGGTGGGATCCAGGCCCAGCTTCACCCGCAAGGGTCGGCCCTCGCGCAACTTGTCCAGCAGCTCCTCCTCGCTGATGATCTCCGCGGCGCCGCGCCGCAGCACCTCCAGCTGCCGTTCCGGCTCCAGAAACGTCCTCATCCTCTCCGCTCCGCAGACGTCAGCGCACGGTGAACAGGAGCTCCAGGGCGGAAGAGTCCACCTCCACCCCCAGGCCGGGGCCCCGGGGAAGCGTCCCCTGCCCGCCCTCGCTGCGGGGGCAGTCCCTGGCGATGTGCTCCCGACTCCAGTCGTTCATGAAGGACGCCGCCAGGAGGTGCTGCGGCGGTGTGCTGGCCGCCAGGTGGGCGGTGGCCGCGGTCACCAGGTCCCCGCCCCAGGTGTCCTCCACCACCAGCTGTAGGCCGAAGGCCACCGCCAGGTCCCGCAGCAGGCGGGCCCCCGTCAGCCCGCCCACGCGGCTGGTCTTCAGGTTCACCGCCGCGGCCCCTCCCTCCCGGACCGCCCGGACCAAGCTGCGCGCGTCCGTGACCACTTCGTCGTACACCATGGGCAGCTGCGTACACCGCCGCACCGTCTCGCACTCTTCGAAGGAGGGGCAGGGCTGCTCCAGCAGCACGTGGCCGTGCCGCTCCAGCAAGCGGGCCGCCACCGTGGCCTGGGCCACCGTGTACCCGCCGTTCGCGTCCGCCAGAATACAGGCCGTGGGCCCCGCGGCCTCCGCCACCGCGGCTACCCGCTCCGCGTCCTGGAAGGGGTCCGAGCCTAGCTTCAGCTGCAGGACCCCGACGCCGCGAGCTCGCTGGGCCGCCGCGAACTCCGCCATGGCCGCGGGCGCGGCCAACGGGACCGCCACGTACAGTACAGGGGGAACCGGTCGCGGTACGCGCCCCCCAGGAGGGCCGCCACGGGAAGCCCCGCGGACTTGCCCAACAGGTCCCAGCATGCCACGTCCACCGGACTCTTCGCGTAGCCATGGCCTGCCAGAGCCGCATCCATGCGCCGCCACACCTCCGCCAGGTTGCGGGGGTCCGCTCCCACCACCGCGGGCGCCAGCTCCCGCAACGCGGCCCTGGCACCCTCCGCGGAGGCGGGCAGGTACGTGGTCCCCAGAGGGCAAACTTCTCCCCAGCCGTCGGGGCCGTCGTCCGTCACCAACCGCACCACGGTGCTGGCGAGCCGCTCCACCACGCGGCCCCTGGACATGACGTACCGCCCGTGCGCGTACGTGAGCTCGTACCCGTACACCTCCACCGCCCGGACCCGCACCGCACACCTCCTACCGCCGGCGCGCCTACCCCGGGTACGCCACCACGGGGTTGCGGAGCACTCCGATTCCCTCCACCTCCGCCTCCACCACGTCCCCCGGACGCAGCGGCCCCACGCCCGCGGGCGTGCCGGTGGCGATCACGTCCCCGGGTTCCAAGGACATGTACCGGCTCACGTACTCGATGATGCGCGGCACGGACAGGATCATGTCCGCGGTGGACCCCTCCTGCCGTACCTGCCCGTTCACCCGCAGGGTGATGCGCAGTCGGTCAGGGTCCGGTACCGACCGGCGGGTGGCCACCACGGGCCCCATGGGGCAGAAGGTGTCGAAACTCTTCGCGCGGTCGAAGGGCCGGGCCCTCCGGATGTCCTCCCGCTGCAGGTCGCGGGCGGTGACGTCGTTCAGCACGGTGTACCCGCCCACCAGGTCCAGGGCGTGTTCCGCGGGCACCCGCACGCCCCGGTGCGCCATGACCACCGCCAGCTCCACCTCGTGGTGGGCCTCGTGCGTCTCCGGGGGGATCACGATGGCCTCTTCGGGGCCCACGATGGCGCTGGGCGGTTTGAAGAAGATGGGCGGGTCTTCGGGCACCTCGTTGCCGAGCTCGCGGGCGTGCTCCGCGTAGTTGCGCCCCAGGGCCACGATCTTCGGGGGGTGCGGCAGGGGGGCCAGCAAGGTCAGTTCCGCCAGCGGACGCACCTGCGCGCCCAGGTCCACACCTTCCGGCACCTGGTGCGCCTCCAGCCGGCTCACCAGCTCCTCCATGCGTTCCACCACGTCCTGCCGGCTGAGCAGCTGCGGGATGCTGCGGACCCCGTCCAGCAGCACCGCGTGGTGGGCCAGCAGGATGGCCACCGCCTCCTGGTCCCTGTACCGAACCCTCGCCAGCCGCATCCCGACCTCCTCTACGGGGTGAACTCCACCACGGTGGCCCCTTCCCCACCCTCCTCCGGGACAGCCAGGGAGAACCGTACGCCCGGTACCGTCCGCAGGGCCTCGTGCACCGCCCGCCGGAGCGCCCCGGTGCCCTTTCCGTGCACCACCACCACCCGGTCCAGGCCTGCCAGCAGCGCGTCGTCCAAGTACTTCTCCAGCCTGGCGACCGCCTCGTCCGCGGTGAGCCCGCGCAGGTCCAGCCTGGGGGACACGGCCGGCGGCTGGAACGCGACCTGGCGCGCGGCCGGGCGGAGGCCGGACGCCTGCGGGACCCGCAGGTCCTCCCGGGGCACCCGCACCCTCGCGGCGCCCACCTGGACCTCCGCGTGCTCGCCAAAGACCCCCACCACCACCCCGTCCGCGCCCAGGGAGGCCACGCGCACCGTCTGGCCCAGGCGCACCCGCTCCAAGGGCGGACCGGCCGGCGGCGTCCGGGGGCTCGCGAGCCTGCCGGCCAGCTCCCGCAGCCTGCGGCGCGCCTCGGCCGCGGCCTGCTCCCGCCGCTGGGTGCGCAGCGCCTCCAGGAGCGCCTCCACCTGCTGGCGGGCCTCCTCCACCACCTGCCGGGCCTGTTCGCGCGCCTGCTCCAGCAGGCGGGCGCGGTCCTCCTCCAGCCGCTGCAACCGGCCCTGGTAGCCGGCCCGGAGGGCTTCCAGCTCCGACCGCAGCCGCGCGGCCTCCTGCCGCTCCCGCTCCGCGGCCCGTCGCTGGTGCTCCATCCCCTCCAGCACCGCGTCCGCCTCCCGGGTCTGCCGGTCCAAGTAGGAGCGCGCCCGCTCCACCACCGCCTCCTCCAGCCCCAGCCGCCGGGCGATGGTGAAGGCGTTGCTGCGCCCTGGGGTGCCGATCCGCAGGTGGTAGGTGGGCTGCAGGGTCTGGCTGTCGAACTCCACGGAGGCGTTCTCCACCCCGTCCCTCTGGTACGCCAGCGCCTTCAGCTCGCCGTAGTGGGTGGTGACCACGGTGCACGCGCCCCGTTCGTGCAGCGTCTCCACCACCGCCCGCGCCAGGGCGCAACCCTCCGCGGGGTCGGTGCCGGCGCCCACCTCGTCCAGGAGCACCAAGGAGCCCGGACCGGCCCGCCGCACCACCTCCACCACCGTCCGCATGTGCGAGGAGAACGTGGACAGATTCTGCTGGATGCTCTGCTCGTCGCCGATGTCGGCGAACACCGCGTGGAAGCACCCCGCCCGGCTCCCTTCCGCCGCAGGAATGGCCAGGCCTGCCTGGGCCATGAGGACAAGCAGGCCTACGGTCTTCAGCGTGACGGTCTTGCCGCCCGTGTTGGGCCCGGTGATGACCAGGGTGCGGAACTCCTCCCCCAGGCGCACGTCCACCGGGACCAGGGGGCTTCCGTCCCTCCGGGCCCGTTCCACCAGCAACGGGTGGCGGGCGCGGCGGAAGTCCAGGACGGGTCCAGGGACCAGGACCGGGCAGACCGCCTCCAGGTCCTCCGCCAGAGCTGCCTTGGCGAGGGCGAAGTCCAGCCGCGCCAGCACCCCGGCCAGCTTCTCCCACTCCCGCGAGCGCGCCCCTACCTCCCTGGACAGCTCAGCCAGGACCCCTTCGACCTCCCGCGCCTCCCGCCCCTGCAGCTGGCGCAGGTGGTTGCCGAGCTGCAGCGCCACCAGCGGCTCCATGAACACGGTGGCGCCTGTGGCGGACTGGTCGTGCACCACGCCCGGGAACTGGGACGCGTACGCCTGCTTGACCGGCACCACGTAGCGGTCGCCCCGCACGGTGACGATGGGATCCTGCAGCATACGGGCCCACCGCGGCGACCTCACCATCTCCTCCAGGCGGCTGCGCAGCCGTTCCTGGGTGGTGCGGATTTCCCGCCGCACCCGCGCCAAGCCCGGGCTGGCGCTATCCCGCACCTGGCCGTCCTCGCTCAGCGACCGCTCCAGACGCGCCTCCAGCAGCTCGAAGGTGGGCAGCTCCCGCACCAGGGCGGCCAGCAGGGGAAGGCGCCCGGCCCGCTCCGCCAGCGCGGACTTGGCCAGCCGGCCCGCCCGCGCGGCACGCCACAGGCCTACCAAGGACGCGGGGTCCAGGACGCCTCCCAGGGCTGCGCGCCGTGAGGCGGGCCGGAAGTCTGGTACCCCGCGCAGGTTCAAGCCTCCCTCCCGGAGCAGCACCCGGGCCTCCACCGTCTCCTGCTGCAGCTCCTGCACGCGGGCGAAGTCCACCTCGGGGACCAGCTGTTGCGCCTGCTCCTCCCCCAACGGCGTGCTGCACAGGGCGCGCAGCCGGTCGCGGACCCAGGGGAACTCCAGCACCCGCAAGGACCGTTCGTCCACGCCTCCAGCATACAGGAGCACCCGCCTCGCCGGAGGCGGCGCCGCTTGCCGCCTGCAGGGCCTGCTCACCCTCCGCCCAGCACCGCCTCCAGCGCCGGTGCCACGTCCACCAGGCTCCGGCACCGGGCCGCCAGCGCTTCGAACCCTCGCCCCACGGCCACCAAGGGCACAGGGTTGCTGGTGTGGTTCCCCTCCGGCGACTCCGCAGCCCCGTGGTCGCTGGCCAGCACCACCAGGGACTGCTCCAGGTCTAGGGCCTCTAAGGCGGCGCCGAACGCCCGGTCCAGCTGTTCGGCCAGCGCGGGGACCGAGGCCGGCCACCTTCCGTGGGCCGCCAGGTCCAACGCGAAGAACTCGAACGCGGTGAACGCGTGCCCCCGCGTCAGGGCGGCCAACCGCCGGCCTGCCTCCTCCGGGCTCACCACGTCCACGGGATAGCCCCGCCGGGCTAGCCCTTCCCCGGTGAGGTCCGCCGCCACCGCCTGGCGCGCGGCCAACTCCTCCAAGCCCCGAAGCCGCACCCCGGCCGCGTGGGCGGCGAAGGCGAAGGCTCCCCGCGGACGGCGGCCGCCGTGGAGGAAGGCGGGCGGGTACGCGTTGGCCAGCGCCACCGTCAGCCCGCGCGCCCGCAGACGTGAGAACAAGCTTTGCCGGCACAGGACCCGGCGCAGCCGCGCGGTGGGGAAAGCGGGCACGTGGCGGCCCTCCAGGGCTGCCGCGTTGCAGCCCGCGAGCAGCGCCACCTGTCCGGTGCCGCTCTGCGGCCGGCCCGGTACCCCCAGGGTGGCGTCCAGGGCCACCGCGGCGAACCGGCCGCCCCGCGCCGGGAAAGACCCTGCGCACAGCGGCCCTCCCAGCAGGGACCGCAGGGCAGGGGTGTGGCCGCGCACCAGAGGGTTTTCCTCGGCGCGGCAGGACCCCAGGCCGAGCCCGTCCACGAACCAGAACAGCACGCGGGGCGTCACCGGGACACGTAGGGGCTGTGCGGGTCGAAAAACCGCCACGGCCGGTCTGCGGCGCGCCGGATCCCCACGCGGGGTGAGGTGGCCACCCGGCTGGGGCCCGGCCCCGCTGCCAGGTACAGGGGCCCCGGTCGGGTGAGGTCCCAGCCGTTGAAGCGCCGGTCCACCGCCAGGGCCTGTGTGAGCCGGCCAGGGCCCCGCAGCAGGTCCCGCACGGGCACGCCCCCGCGCAGCCGCTGCATGACGGCCACCCCGTGGAGGGGTTCTGCGGCACGCAGCAGCACCGCGCCCGCGGTCCCCTCCGGCTCGGTGACCACGTTCATGCAGTGGTGGTTGCCGTAGCTGAAGTACACGTACGCCCGGCCCGGGGGCCCCCACATGACCGCGCTGCGGGGCGTACGGCGGTACGCGTGGCTGGCGGGGTCCTCGGGGCCGAGGTACGCCTCCACCTCCACCAGCCTGGCCACCAGCACCACGGGCCCGTCCCGCTCGACCCCCGGCTCCAGCGTCCGCACCACCAGCGCTCCCACCAGCTCGGGCGCCACCTCCAGGGTGGGACGGGAAAAGAAGGCCTGCGGGAGCGGCGCAGGCTCCGTCCGCGCGGGCGTCCCGCGGCTCATCCGCCCCGCTTCTGCCGCAGGCGGGCCAGCAGCTTGTCCAACGGCAGGGTGTTCACCACGTCCTGTGGCTCCAGCCAGCCGCGGCGCGCGGTCCCCACCCCGAACTCCATGAACCGCAGCTCCGCGGGGCTGTGGGCGTCGGTCCCGATGGCCACCTGCACCCCGTGCTCCTTCGCCAGCCGCAGGTGGGCGTCCTTCAGGTCCAGGCGGTCCGGCTGGGCGTTGAGCTCCAGGAGGGTGCCCGTCTGCCGGGCCCCCACCACCAGCCGCTCCACGTCCACGGAGTACGGGTCGCGCTGGCCCAGCAGCCGTCCCGTGGGGTGGCCGATCATGGTCACGTAGCGGTTGCGCATGGCCCGCAGGATCCGGTCCGTCATGGCCTGCGGCTCCATGCGGAAGCGGCTGTGCACCGACGCGATGACCACGTCCAGCTCCCGCAGGACCTCGTCCGGGTAGTCCAGGCTCCCGTCCGGCAGGATGTCCACCTCGGAGCCGATGAGGACGGTGATCCCCTCCAGGCGGTCCGACAGCCGGCGGACCTCCCGCACGTGCGCCCGCAGGTCGTCTACGGTCACCCCGCCCGCGAACTTCAGGGACTGGGAGTGGTCCGTGATGCAGATGTACTCGTAGCCCAGCTGCCGGGCGGCCTGCGCCATCTCCTCCGCGGTGGCCTGCCCGTCGCTCCACTTGGTGTGCATGTGCAGGTCACCCCGGATGTCCGCGCGGGTGACCAGGCGCGGCAACCGGCCACGTTCCGCCGCCTCGATCTCCCCCTGGTCCTCCCTCAGCTCAGGCGGGATCCAGGGCAGCTGGACCGCGGCGTACACCTCCTCCTCGGTGCGCCCCGCCACCCGCCGGTCGTCCTCCGTGCGGAACACCCCGTACTCGTTGATCTTCAGCCCCATGCGCCCTGCCCGCTCCCGCAGCTTCACGTTGTGGTCCTTGGAGCCCGTGAAGTACTGCAGCGCGGCCCCGAAGCTGGCCCGCTCCACCACCCGCAGGTCCGCCTGGATGCCGTTGCGGAGCACCACGCTGCTGCGGGTGGTGCCCCGGGACAGCACCTGGCCCACCAGGGGGTGCGTGGTGAACACCTCCATGGCGTGCGCGGGCCGGGTGGCGGTGGCCAGCACGTCGATGTCCCCGATGGTGTCCCGCATGCGGCGCAGGCTGCCCGCCACGCTCACCTCTCCCACACCCCGGGCCTGCCGCAGGGCCGCCACGATCTCCTGCGCCACAGGCAGCACCGCGCCCAAGGGCAGCCGCGTGGACTGCCGGCGCACCTGCTCCACGCCCCGGAGGATGTTTTCCTCCATCTTCTTCCCGATCCGCGGCAGGCCCCGGAGCCGTCCCTCCCGGGCCGCCCGCTCCAGCTCGTCCAACGTGGTGATCCCCAGGTGCTCGTACAGCAAAAGGGCCGTCTTGGGGCCCAGCCCGGGCACCCGCATGAGGGTGGTGATCCCGTGCGGCAGCTCCCGGAGCAGCTCCTGGTGGTACGCGATCTTGCCGGTCCGCAGGTACTCCGAGATCTTCTCCGCCAGGCTCTTGCCGATCCCCGGGATCTGGTCCAGCTCCCCGCGGTCCGCCACCGCCTCCACGTCCTCGGCGAGGTTCTCCAACGACCGGGCCGCCCGGCGGTAGGCACCGACCCGGAAGGTGGACTCCCCCTTGATCTCCAGGAGGTCCGCGATCTCGTTGAACAAAGCGGCGATCTCCAGGTTCTTCATGGGCAGGCGGGAGCTAGAACTTCTCCCCCCCGGGGCCCAGGGCGGGCAGGCGGACGGGCAGCAGGGGGCTCACCGCCCGGTGCAGGGCCAGCTGCCAGCCCACCAGGTAGGGGCCTACCACGGACCGCTCCACGTCCCGCTGTACTGCGGGTGCGAAGGGGGCCGCCAGCAGGAAGGTGACCAGCACCACGCCCAGGAGAGCCCCTTTGAGCACGCCGCACAGACCCCCCAGGACGATGGCCCCTCCGGTGGCCGCCCTACGTCCCGCGATCCACGCGGTGAGGTAGTTGCCCACCACCACGAACAGGACGAACAGGACCGCGAACGCCACCGTAGACGCCCAGTCCGGCCACGGAAAGGTGGTACCGAACAGGGCCTCCGCCGCGGGCCGGAACAGCACGCTGGCACCCAGGTAGCTGAGCAGTACGAAGAAGGCCTCCAGCAGGGTCCGCACGGGGCCGCGCTGCAACCCCAACAGGACCGCGAGCAACAGGATGGTGAGCGTGACCCAGTCCAGCCAGGTGGGCGTCATGGGATCCCCGCGGGGACGATTTCCGCGGCCGGGAGCCCACCTCCTCCTGCAGCCCTTACCGGAAGCGGGCCCCCAGCCGGTCCTGGAGCGCCTGCCGCACCTGCCGCAGCAGTCCCTCCACCTCTTCGGACTGGAGGGTGCGGGCGGGGTCCCGGAAGCGCAGCCGGACGGCCAGGCTCTTGTGGCCAGCAGGGACGGGCGGCCCCGTGTACACGTCGAAGGGCTCGCACGCCTCCACCAGCCCTCCCGCCACCTCCCGTACCACCGCCACCACGTGAGCCGCGGGGACTTCCGCCCCCACCACCACCGCCAGGTCCCTGTCCACCGGCGGCGTGTGCGCCAGGGGCCGGTACTGGGGGACGGACCGGGCCGCCCGCAGGAGGAAAGCCAGCTCCAGCTCCGCCACGTAGGCCCGGCCCCGCAGGTCGTACCGGTCGCACACCTCCGGGTGCAGCTCGCCCAGCCAGCCCACCGGCTGCCCTTCTACCCACACGGACGCGGCCCGGTACGGGTGCAGCCACGGCACGGAGTCCGGCCGGAGTTCCCAGCCTTCCACGTGCAGCCCCTCCAGCACCGACTCCACCACCCCCTTGAGGTGGTGGAAGCTGGTCTGCACCGCCTCCTGCGGGAGGTTCCAGCCGCCCACCAGGCTGCGCCCCACCTGGGCGACCCCCACCACCTTGCGCTCCTCCCGACCGAGCTCCGTCACCCGGAACACCCGGCCCACCTCGAACACGTGCACGTCTGCGTTCCCCCGGACCCGGTTGGTCCGCAGGACCTCCACCAGGGACGGCAACAGAGTGGTCCGCAGGTGGGTGTGCGCCCGCGTCAGGGGGTTGCGCAGGGCAATAGCACGGCGCAGGGGGTGTCCCGCGGGGATGCCCACACGCTCCAGGTCGTCGGGATGGAGCAGGCTCAGGGTCAGGACCTCCGTCAGGCCCGCCCGCAGCAGCGCCTGCCGGACCCGCCGCTCCGCCTCCAGGTCCGGGTCCACCACCCCCACCGCCAGCTGCTCCGCGGGAAGGGTCTCCGGAATCCGGTCGTAGCCGAACACGCGCGCCACTTCCTCGATGAGGTCCTCCTCCCGCTCCACGTCCCGCCGGTGGCTGGGGACGGTGACCGTCCACCGTTCAGGGCCTGGTTCCACCTGGAACTCCAGCCGCCGCAGGATGTCCGCGGCCTCCTGATCGGGCACGTCTATCCCCAGCACCCGACGCATCCGGCTGGGCCGCAACGCCACCTGCCGTGCGGGCTGCGGGTCGGGGTAGACGTCCAGCTCCCCGCGCAGCACGCGGCCGCCCGCCAGGTGGTGGATCAACTGCGCGGCCCGGGCCGCGGCGGCCCGCGCCCGCTCCGGGTCCCCGCCGCGTTCGTGGCGGGTGCTGCCTTCCGTGCGCATCCCCAGGGCGCGGGCGGTCCGCCGCACCGCCACGGGGTGGAACCAGGCGGACTCCAGCAACACCCGCCGCGTGTCCGGCCGGATCTCCGTGTCCAGCCCCCCCATGATCCCGCCCAGGGCCACCACCCGCTCTCGGTCCGCGATGACCAGGGCGCCCTCGGGGAGCACCCGCTCCTGCCCGTCCAGGGTGACCACGACCTCCCCCGCCCGCGCCGCCCGGACCACCACCCCGCCACCCACCAAGCGGTCCAGGTCGAAGGCGTGCAGGGGCTGCCCGGTCTCCAGCATGACGTAGTTCGTCACGTCCACCACGTTGTTGATGCTCCGGATCCCGCACTTCTCCAGCCGCTCCACCATCCAGGCAGGGGAGGGGCCCACCCGCACGTCCACCACCACCCGTCCCACGTACCGGTGGCACAGGCCAGGCTGCGCCACCTCCACCCAGGCCACCTGGCTGGCGAGGGGGTCTGTCTCCTCCAGGTCCACCACGGGCGGCCGGACCCGGCCCCCGCAGGCCGCCGCCACCTCCCGCGCGATGCCCACCATGCCCAGCCAGTCGGGCCGGTTGGTGGTGGTCTCCAGGTCGAAGACCCAGTCGTCCCCCACCCGCTCCACCGCCTCCACGCCCAGCCCCAGCATGGGGAAGCGGGACTCCCACGCGGCGGGGTCCTGGGGCGTGGGCAGGTCCACCAGCTCCATCAGCCAACTCCAGGGAACCCGCATGCGCCCTCCGCCTCAGAACTGCCCCAGAAACCGCACGTCGTTTTCCCAGAACAGCCGGATGTCGTCGATCCCGTAGCGGACCATGGCCGGCCGGTCCACCCCGCACCCGAAGGCGAAGGCCGTGTACCGCTCCGGGTCGATGCCCGCCATCTCCAGCACCCGGGGGTGGAACATCCCGCACCCGCCGATCTCCAGCCACCGCCCCCGGAAGGACACCGCGATCTCCGCGCTGGGCTCCGTGAAGGGGAAGTACGAGGGCTGGAACCGCACCCGTGCCTCCGGCCCCCACAGCTGCCGTGCGAACTCCGCCAGCACCCCCTTCAGGTCGGAGAACCGCACGCCCTCGCCCACCATGAAGCCGTCCACCTGGTGGAACACCGGCATGTGGGTGCTGTCCACCACGTCCCGGCGGTAGCACCGGCCCACGGTCACCACCCGCATGGGCGGCCTCCGGTGCAGCATGACCCGGACGTCCACCGCGGTGCACTGGGTCCGCAGGAGGTGCTCGTCGTCCAGGTAAAAGGAGTCCTGGGCGTCGCGGGCGGGGTGGTCGTCGGGGATGTTCAGCCGGCGGAAGTTGAACTCCTCCGTCTCCAGCTCCGGGCCGTCCACCACCTCGAACCCCATGGACCGGAAGATGTCCCGGATCTCCTCCACCATGCGGCCGAGCACGTGCTCGCGGCCCGTGGGAGGCCGGCGGCCCGGCAGCGTCACGTCCACCGCCTCCTCCCGGAGCCGCCGCTCCTGCTCCTGGGCCCGCAGCTCTTCCCGACGGTGCTGCAGCTCGGCCTCCAGCCAGGCCTTCAGCTCGTTGAGGGCGGCGCCCGCCGCCACCCGCTCGTGGGGTGCCAGCTGCGGGAGGGCCCGCAGCAGGCTCGTAAGCTCTCCCTTGCGGCCCAGGTAGCGCCGCCGGACCGCCTCCACCTGGTCCACGGACCCCGCGGCCCGGACCTCCCGGAGCGCACGCTCCCGCAACCCCTCCAGCCGGTCCCGCATCTACAGGCCCTCCACACGCGGGCGCGCCCCCGCCACAAGGGCGGAGGCGCGCCTCCGCGGTACCACCTTGCTTCCGGAACGCAGCCGTCCCGGCGCTCGTCCCCGCTGTAGCGGGCGGACCCGACAGGCATTACCCGTGGCCGGTGCTTCTGCCCCGGCCACGCTCCTCCCGTGGCTCCGGAGCGAACGCGCCCGTCCCCGGCCACCAGGGGCTCCCACCCGCTCCCCTTCGCTGCAGGGTGCGGGGCCGGTGCGCTCTCCGTCCTCGCCTAGTTCCAGATGAACCTCGCGTACGCCTGCGCCCGGCGCAACCGCCGGTACACCACGTACGCCCACACCGCGCCGGTCCTCTGGAACACGTTCCAGAAGAACTCCGACGTCCAGAACATACAGGTCCCCGCGCCCGGTGGGCGCTTTTCGGGGAAGTATACCAGTGCTGGGCCTACGCCGTCCACGCCCGCCGCGCCTCGTACAGCAGCACCGCGGCGGCCGCGGTCACGTTCAGGGACTCCACCCCGGGTGCCAGGGGCACCCGCACCGTGCCGGCCCCCGGCCACCGGTGCCGAACACCCGCGGCCTCGCTGCCGAACACCAGGGCCACGGGAGGGTCGTAGGCGGCCTGCCGGTAGTCCACCTCCCCCCTCGGGCCCCCTCGGGTCGGCCACCCACACCCGGGCGGACGCGCACACCTCCTCCGGGGTGGCGGACGCGATGGGCACAGCCAGGCACGACCCCGCGCTGCCCCGCACCGCCCGCGGGTGGAACGGGTCCGCGGTGTGCGCCATCACCACCACCGCGTCGAAGCCCGCGGCGTGCGCGGTGCGGACCAAAGCCCCCAGGTTCCCCGGATCCTGTAGGCCGTCCGCCACCGCCAGCCACCGCCAGCTCAGGCGGCCCAAGGGCACCACCGCCGGCAGGCGGACCACCGCGGCCACCGGCTGCGGGGTCTTCACGTCCGACACCGCCTCCAGGACCCTGGTGGAGACCTGCCGCACGGGTACACCGGACGACCGCGCGCGGTCCACCAGCGCCTGCACCTCCGCGCCCTGGCCCGGGGCCACCAGCACCTCCTCCACCCGTCCCAGGTGCAGGGCCGTGCCCACCAGCCGCACGCCCGTGACCACCGTGCGGCGGCCTGCTTGCCACCGCCGGCGCCGGTCCTGCAGCGCCCGCAGCGCGCGGACGTACGGGTTCCGGGGGCTGGTGATCACCGAGGCCTTACGGCCCGCCGGTGACGCGGCGGACGATCTCTGCGAACGCCTCCCGGTCCCGCACCGCCAGATCCGCCAGGACCTTGCGGTTCACCGCCACCCCGCGGACCCGCAGCGCGTGGATGAGCCGGCTGTAGGACAGGCCGTGCTGGCGGGCCGCGGCGTTGATGCGGGCGATCCACAGCCGGCGGAAGTCCCGCTTGCGCTGCCGGCGGTGCCGGTACGCGGCGGCCAGGGCCCGGAGGACGTACTGGTTGGCCAGCTTGAACCAGCGGCTCTTCTTCCCCCAGAAGCCCTTGGCCAGCTTGAGCACCTTCTTGTGGCGGGCGCGGGCCGTCTTCCCGCGCTTCACCCTCGCCATGGGAAACCCTCCTTCCGCAGCCCCTCAGTCGTACGGGATCAGGCGGCGGATGCGCGCGGTGTCCTGCGGGCTCACGGGGACCTCCCGCGTCAGGTCACGCCTGCGACGGGGGCTTTTTTTCTGCTTGAGGTGTCCGCCGCCCTGGCGGCCCCGCAGCAGCCTCCCGCGGCCCGTGACCGCAATCCGCTTGCGCGTCCCCTTTGCGCGTCCCCTGGTGTGTTTTGACCTTCGGCATCCCGTCCTCCCTCCTAGCGTCGGGCCGGGCTCAGCACCATCACCATGTTCCGGCCCTCCATGGCGGGCGCCCGCTCCACGTGTGCGATCTCCGACACGTACTCCGCCAGCCGGTCCAGGATCTGCCGGCCCAGCTCCGGGTGGACCATCTCCCGGCCCCGGAACCACATCTCCACCTTTACCTTGTGCCCTTCCTGCAGGAAGCTGTAGATGAGCTTCGCCTTGGTCTGGAAGTCGTGGTCGCCGATCTTGGGCGTCATGCGCATCCGCTTCACCTCGGAGGCCCGCTGCTTGCGGTGCGCCTCCCGGTCCCGCTTGCTCTGCTCGTACTTGTACCGCCCGTAGTCCATGATCTTCGCCACGGGCGGCGTGGCCGTGGGTGCCACCTCCACCAGATCCAGCCCCATCTCCCGGGCCCGCCGCAGGGCCTCCTGGACGGGCACGATCCCCAGCTGCTCTCCGTTGGGTCCGATCAACCGCACCTCGCGGATGCGGATGCGCTCGTTCACCCTCGGCTCGCGCTCTATGCTATCCCCTCCCTCCGCACCGCACGCCAGGAAAAGGAACGCGGGCGCAGAACGCTTCCACGCCCGCGGTCGCCCTGGCAGGACCCGGCTGGCCCGCCGCCGCCGGGTGAGAAGCGTGGCGCTTCTGCTTCGGCGGTGTCACCATAGCACGGTGGGGGATGGCCGTCAACGCGACCCTGGAGAGGCTGGGCGAGGCGACCCTCCGCCGCCTGGAGGAGGTGGGGGAGGCTGCGCGGTTTTTGGGCCGGGTGGCGCTCCGCCTGGTGCGGTTCCGGTGGGAGGGGCAGCAGGTGGTGCTGCAGATGGCCCGGGCGGGGGTGGACTCGGTGCCCCTGGTGCTCCTCACGGGGCTGTTCTCGGGGATGGTGCTGGCCTACCAGACCGCCAGCCAGCTGCTGCGCCTGGGCGGGGAGGGGTTCGTGGGCGGGCTCATCGCGGTCTCCATGGCGCGGGAGGCGGCGCCCGTGTTCGCCGCGGTCACCGTGGCAGGCAGGGTGGGCGCCGGCTTCGCCGCGGAGCTGGGCACCATGGCCGTCACCGAGCAGGTGGACGCCCTCACGGTGATGGGCACCGACCCCCTGGAGTACCTGGTGGTCCCGCGGGCGGTGGCCCTGGCCACCATGCTGCCTGTGCTGGTGGTCCTGGCCAACGCGGTGGGCTCCCTGGGCGGCTACGGGGTGAGCGTGCTGGTGGGCGTCCCGGGGTCCGTGTACCTGGAGTCGGAGTCGGTGCGGCAGTTCCTGGATGTGCACGACCTGCTGGGGGGGCTGGTCAAGGCCACGGTGTTCGGGCTGCTCATCGCGCTGGTGGCGTGCCACAAGGGCCTGCGGGCCTCCGGCGGGGCCGCGGGGGTGGGGCAGGCCACCACCGGCGCGGTGGTGGCCGCCATCGCCTGGGTCCTGGCGGCCAACTACTTCTTGGACGTGTTGCTGTTCTAGGGACCGCCGTGGAGCTGTCCGGCCGGGTGGCGGTGGAAGACCTGCACAAGAGCCTGGGCGGGCAGCCCGTGCTCCGCGGGGTGTCTTTGGAGGTCCAGCCAGGGGAGGCGGTGGCCATCGTGGGGCCCAGCGGGTGCGGGAAGACGGTGCTCCTGCGGCACGTGATGGGCCTGCTGGTACCCGACGCCGGGCAGGTACGGCTGGACGGCGAGCCGGTGCACCGCCTCCCTCCCCACCGGCTGCGGGAGGTGCGGGCCCAGATCGGGGTGGTGTTCCAGGGTGCCGCCCTGTTCGACTCCCTCACGGTGGGCGAGAACGTGGCCTTCCCCCTGCGGCGCCACCGCCGGCTGCCGGAACAGCGCATCCGGGAGATCGTGGCGGACAAGCTCAGCCTGGTGGGCATGGCGGGCACCGAGCACAAGATGCCCGCGGAGCTGAGCGGCGGCATGCGCAAGCGGGTGGGGATCGCCCGGGCCCTGGCCCTGGACCCGAAGGTGGTGCTGTACGACGAGCCGACGGCAGGGCTGGACCCCGTCACCGCGCGCGCGGTGGACCGGCTGATGACCGCGGTGCGGGCGCAGACCCGGGCCACCGTGTTGCTGGTGACCCACGACCTGCTGACCGCCTTCGCCGTGGCGGACCGGGTGGCGGTGATGGAGGCGGGCCGGTTCGTGGTGGTGGGCCCTCGACAGGCGGTGCGCGCCTCGCCCCACCCCCTGGTGCAGGCGTTCCTGCGTAGCTCGGGGCTCGGAGGGGCCCTGCAGGAGGGAGGACGGTGAAACCGGAAGCACGGGTCGGTCTGGTGGTACTGGTGGCCGCGGCGGTGGTGGTGGCCCTGGTGGCGTTTTTGGGCCGAGGCATCTGGAGGCCACCGGGCTACGAGCTGCGGGTGGTGTTCGCGGACGCTTCCGGCTTGAGCCCGGGCAGCGCGGTCCTCATGGCCGGGGTGCAGGTGGGGACGGTGGAGGGGCTCCGGCTCACAGACGACCACCGCGCGGAGGTGCGGCTGCGGATCCGGCCTGCGGTGCGGGTGCCCCGGGGGTCCAGCTTCCGCATCACCAGCAGCACGCTGCTCGGCAACCGGTTCCTGAATGTGGTCCCGGGCCCCGGGCCCGAGGCGCTTTCCCCGCAAGAGGTGGTGGAAGGACAGCCCGCCTACTCCGTGGACGTGGTGTTCCAGCGGGTGGACGAGCTGGCCGCGGACCTCCGGCAGGCGGTGGCGGACGTGCGCAGGACGGTGCAGGCCGCGCAGCGGCTGGTGGAAAACCTGGACGCCACCGTGACCGCGGTCCGGGGCGTGGTGACGGACCCGCGCCTGGTGGGGTCCCTGGTGCGTGCCGCCCAGCACGTGGAGGCCGCGGCCGCGCAGGTGGAGGCTGTCGCCACCGCCGCGGGCCAGGACGTCCGCCACACCGCGAGGGGCCTGAAGGAGCTGGCGGACCACCTCCGGGAAACCGCCCGGGAGGTGCGCGCCTTCGTGGAGGACACCACCGCGGGGGGGGAGCTGAGCGGCCGCGTGCGGCGCACCGCGGCCTCCGTGGAGAGCTTGGCGGAACGGCTGGACCGCATGGCCCGCACCCTGGAGGAGGGGTTGGTGCGGGAGGACCAGATGCGACAGGTGCGGGGGTTGGTGCAGGACGCCCGCCGCGCGGTCCAGCAGGCGGAGGAAGCCGCACGGGAGGTGGGGAGTGCGGCGCGCCGGGTGGGCGAGGTGGCGCAGCGGGCGGGCCCCGCCCTGGAGCGCATCGGCCAGGTGCTCCGGGGCCCGGAGGGGATTCCCCTCCTGCCCAGTCTGCGGCTCACCTACGAGCTGGGCTACGACACCCGCGCCCGGTTCCGGCACGACCTGGACCTGTGGGTGGCTGCGGACGGACGAACCGCGCTTCTACCGGCTCGGGCTGCACGACGTGGGGCAGGCGAACCGGGTGAACCTGCAGGTGGGCTTCCGCTTGTCGGACCACCTGAGCTGGAGGGCGGGCATCCTGCAGTCCCAGGTGGGCGTGGGATTCGACTACCGGCCTTCCCCGGACTGGCGGGTGTCCCTGGAGCTGTACAACCTGAACCGTCTGACCCTGGACGTGTCCACGTACTACGCCTGGATGCCGCAGTGGGCGGTGGGCGTGCACGTGCGGGACCTGCTGCAGGATCCTTCGTACGGGTTGGGCATCCAGTACCGCTTCTAGCCGACGGCTGCGCGTCCTCCTCCGCGCGGGAAAAACGCCGGGGGTGCCGGCAAGCCGGCACCCCCGAGACCTCGGTGCTGCCCGCGCTAGCGCTTCTTGCGGGCGGCCTTCTTCGCCGTCTTCTTGGCGGAGGTCTTCTTGGCGGTGGCCTTCTTGGCCGCCTTCTTCGCCGCCATGGCTCGGTACCTCCTTTCCTGTGGTTTGAGGTACCTATACGCGCAGGGCCGCCGAACTCCTGCTGGGGGCTATGGGATTTTTCGAGCCCGCGCGGCCGGGCCGCCCACCGTCCCGGGATCAACCGCGCAAGGCGGCCCGCACCGCCTGCACGGCCCGCTCCACGTCCGCGTCCTCGATGTGCCGGTGCGTGACGAACCGGACGGTGCGCGCGTCCAGGGGCAGCGCCAGCACGCCTGCTCCTTGCAGGCGCCGGACCAGGGCCGGGGCGTCCGCCACCCGCGCCAGCACGATGTTCGTGTGCACGCGCGCCAGGTCCACCTCCACCCCCGGCAGTTCCGCCAGCCCCGCGGCCAAGGCCCGTGCCCGGCGGTGGTCCTCCGCCAGGCGGTCCACCATCTCCCGCAAGGCCACCAGCCCCGCGGCGGCCAACACGCCCACCTGCCGCATGCCGCCCCCCAGCGCCTTGCGCCACCGCCGGGCCTCTTCCACGAACTCCCGGGAACCGCACAGCACCGAGCCCGCGGGCGCACTCAGTCCCTTGGACAGGGACACCATCACGCTGTCCACCGCGCTGGCGAGCTGCGCCGCGGGGACCCCCAGCGCCACCGCGGCGTTGAACAGCCGCGCGCCGTCCAGGTGCACCCGCAGGCCTTGCTGGTGTGCCCAGAAGGCTGTGGCGGCGATCCGTTCCGGCGGGTAGGCCACCCCGCCCGCGCGGTTGTGGGTGTTCTCCAGCCACACCAGGCGCAGCCGGGGCCGGTGTACGTCCGGTGGGGACCGGTGCGGTTCCAGCTCCTCCGGGGTGGGGTGGCCGTCCCGGCTGCGGACGGTCTGGGGGAACACGCCCGCCAAGCTGCTCATGCCCCCGGCCTCGTAGTGCACCACGTGCGCCTCCGCGTCCACCAGGAGCGCGTCTCCCCGCTGGCAGTGGGTGAGCACCGCCACCAGGTTCGCCATGGTCCCGCTGGCGCAGAACAGCCCGGCTCCCTGGCCGACCATGCGGGCCGCCAGCGCTTCCAGCTCTTGCACGGTGGGGTCCTCGCGGAACACGTCGTCGCCCACGCGGGCGGTGGCCATGGCCTCCCGCATTTCCGGGGTGGGCTGGGTCACCGTGTCGCTGCGGAGGTCCACCACCGGGCCACCACCGGGTCTTCTGCCCTCACTGGGGTTCCTCTCCCCGGGACGCCTGGTACAGGCCGATGCCCCGCCCCGCGATCCCCGAAGCCAGGTAGCCCAACACGAGCAGGAAGATGGCCTTCAGCACCAGGCTCAAGGCCAGGCCCATGTCCGGGCCGCCCTGCCCGGACCGGGCCACCTGGTCCAACACCCCGCCCGCCAGCTGCCCGTAGGCCAGGTAGAACACGAACAGCAGCAGCAGCACACCCACCAAGAACACCCCAAGCCCCAGCAGGCGCCCGGGGGCGTCAGACGGCCTCGCCGCGTTCCGGTCCATCCCGCACCTCACGTCGCGGGGTCAGCCGACCCTGGCGTGGTCCAAAGCACGCGGGCAGACCGGGCAGGTGTTCCGCTCCGGAAGGCGCGCCACGCATGCCAGGATGAGGTCGCGCAGCTTCGCGTTGTTCGCCGCGAACTGCCGCATCACCTCCTCCGCGGTCACCGGGGACGCCTGTGGGTCCCCCTCCACGCCCACGTCGTAGTCCGTGACCAGGGAGATGTTCACGTAGCACAAGGCCAGCTCCCGGGCCAGGTGCGCTTCCGGGTACTGGGTCATGTTCACCACCTCCCACCCCTGCGCACGGAACCACCGGCTTTCCGCCCGCGTGGAGAACCGCGGTCCCTGGACCACCACCACCGTGCCCCGCTCGTGCAGCGGCAGCCCCTGCTCCCGGGCCACCTGGGCCACCAGCTGCCGGAGGGTGGGACAGTAGGGGTCCGCGGCGCTCACGTGGGTGGTCACGGGCCCGTCGTAAAAGGTGTCCGCGCGGCCGGAGGTGCGGTCCACGAACTGGTCGCACAGCACGAACTCTCCGGGCCGCACGTGGGGCTGCAGGCTGCCCACCGCACACGGCCCGAACAGCCACCGGACCCCCAGCTGCTTCATGGCCCACACGTTGGCGCGGTAGTTGATGCGGTGGGGGGGGATGGCGTGCGTCCGGCCGTGGCGCGGGAGGAAGGCCACCCGCTTGGATCCCACGCGTCCGATGGTCACCACGTCGCTGGGCGGCCCGTACGGGGTCTCCACCTTGTGCTCTTCCACCTCGTCCAGCAGCCGGTAAAACCCACTCCCTCCGAACACGCCCACGTCCGCCTGCATGGGCCTCCTCCCCTGCGGCCTGGGATTTCACAAGGGCAGGAGGTTCGACGCCGCGGCCGCAAAGCCCTTGCGGACGCCGTGGCTACGACCCGCCCCGCTTGAGCCGCGCCACGTACAGGCGCATCCGCTGCTCGGTGTCCCCGTCGGGAGGGGGACCTGCAAAGGGCTTCCAGCGGTCCGCCTCCGCGTACCAGGCGTCCGCCTGCGAGGGGGTGGCCCTGCGGCTCACCGCGGCCGCCACGAGTCCGGCCACCACGGGGACCCGACGCGCCACCAGCTCCAGGAGGAACAGCCCGAGGCTGGCCGCGGTCAGGGAAGGCCACACGTCCCGGGCGTGGCGGGCGTCCGCGGGTGGAGCCAGCGCCTCCTGTGGCGCGCGCAGTACCCGCCCGCCGCCTGCCTCTGCCACCCGAGCCAGCAGGGTCGGGTCCGGCAGCGGGTCCCGCAGCTCGGGCGAGTAGGCCACGGCCAGGGGGACCCGCTCCCGTCCTACCACCCGCACTCCCTGCCAAGCGGTCACCGTCACCATGTGTGTGCAGCCCACGGGCTGCCAGCTCCACGTCCCCCTCGTACCAGCCGGGCGCGGTCTGCCGCAGCCGGAACCGCCGCGGGGGACTTGGCCCCGACACCGTGGCCTCCACCCGAAGGCCGTCCAGGTAGTCGCCCGCGGGGTCCCGGGCGTCCACCCGGACCCGGGCGCGGGCGCCCCTCACCTCCGCCCGCACGTCCAGCAGCCCGGCCTCCACACGGGCCGCCCACCGCACCACCTGCGACCAAAAGCGGGCGAGCGCTCCCCACGACTGCCACTCCACCGACCACCGGGGCACGGCGTCCGAGGTGAAGGCCACCGCCCGGCCCAGCCCGTACGTCCAGCTGGCCAGCACCGGGTCGCGGTGGGGCGAAAGCAGCTCCACGTGTGCTGCCCGCTTCGGGGAGGTGGCCACGTACCCCCGGAGGGCGGGTACCGGGCCGATGCCGGACAGCACCGGCCCCGGGCGGCGGTGGGGTACGAACCGTTCCTCCACCAGGTACGACCGCGCGGACAGCAGGGCCTCCGTGACGAAGATCTGCGGGATGGCGTACGGGTCCCGGGCCACGTAGTGGCGGCCGCCGCCCCAGCTGGCGAGGCTGCGCATGAACCGCACGTCCGCGTCCTTCCCCACGGAGACCGCGCTCAACGTGATGTGGTGCGCGCGCATCTGGTGGACTTCCCGCTCGAAGTCGCCGGGGTCCGTCTGGCCGTCGGACAGCACGATCACGTGCTTCACCCGCGCCTCCACGCCCCGCAGGGCCTGGTGCGCGGCCCGCAGGGCCGGCAGCAGGTCCGTCCCGCCGCCCGCCCGCAGCCGGGCCACCTGTGCCACGATCTGGTCCCGCTCACGCGCGGGGACCGGGGGAACCAGCCACCGGTAGCTCTGGTCGAACTGGAGCACCCCGATGAGGTCCTGGTCCCCCAGCAGGTCCACCACGCTCCGCGCCACTTCCTTGGCCAGCTCCACCTTCGAGGGCTCCGTGCCCATTCCCCCCATGCTGCCCGAGGTGTCCAGCACCAATACCAAAGCCATGCTGGGAAGCGCCACGCGGTGTTGCACCTCCATGTGGACGGGCAGGACCTCCTCCAGGGGCGTCCGCGCGTAGCCGCCCAGCCCGAAGGCGTGGGGACCTCCTACCACCACCAGCCCGCCGCCCGCGTCCCGCACGTAGTCCCGCAGCGCCTCCATCTGCGGGCGCGTCAGGTGCAGGGCGGAAACGTCTTCCAGCACCACCGCCGCGTAGCGCGCCAGCCCCGCGGGGTCAGCGGGCAACCGGTGGGGCAAGACGGTGTGCACGCGCAGGCCCTGCGCGGCCAACAGCGCCGCCAGGCGGCCGGCCCCCGCGTACAGCACCACGGGAGCGCCGGAAACCGGGATCACCGCCCAGCCCCAGTTGTTCTCGGACACCCCGTCCTGTGCCGCCCGGGCGTGCGCCCGGACCTCCACCCACCCCGCCTGCACCGCAGCTACGGAGAAAGCCAGTCCCACGCTCCCCCGCCTCACCTCCACGGTCCGCCGCACCTCGAGCTTCCCGCCGGCCCACAGCTCCACCTCCACGGGCTGGGGCACGGTGGACCGCACGCGCACCCACACCGGCACCCGCTCGCCGGCCTCCGCGCGCCCGGGCACCCGGACTTCCTCCACCAGCACCTCCGCGGACGGAGGGCGGACCAGCGGTACCGTGTGGACCTCCACGCCCTGCGCGCGGGCCTCCCGGGCGGCTTCCACCGCGTCCTGCCCGTGGTCCGCGCCGTCGCTGAGGACCACCACCCGGCGCACGCCTTGGCCCTGCAGCAACGAGGCGGCCAACCGGATGGCCGCCCCCACGTCCGTGTGGTACGGCTGCGGCCGCTGGGTGGGGTTCAGGGCAGCCACCTCCGCAGGAGCCCGTTCCGCTACCGCCTGACCGCCGAACGTCACCAGCCCCACGCGATCCCCCGGCCGGCGGAACCGTAGGGCCTCCTGGACGAACCCCTCCGCCCGGGCGGCCTGCTCCGGCAGCACGCTGTCGGACCGGTCCAGGGCGAACACCACCTCCACCGGCGCGCCAGGTGCGGGCAGCTGCAGGCCGCTCAGCGCAAGCACCGCCAGGGTCAGGGCGGCCGCCCGCAGGGCGCTCAGGTGCGGGGCGTCGCGCTTGCGGCGCCACACCCACGGCACCAGGGCCAACAGCACCAGGGCCCAAGGCCACGCGAACCGCACCTACCGCCTCCGCCCCTGGCAGGCGAACAAGTACCACTCCCCCACCACCAGCGCGACGAACAGCGCCACCGCCCACTGGCCCCACTCCCTGGGAGCCGGAGGCGGCGGGCTGGAGGTCGCCGCGGTGCGGCCCGGTTCGGGAAGGCGGGTCGACGGGTGTACCGCCCACACCCGCCGCCACGGGCCCGCCTCCAGCACGTACACCCCAGCCCGGTCAAAGGGCGGGAGGGCGAGTTGGCCCGCGCGGGCCCGCACCCGTACAGATCCCGCGGGCCCGTGCAGCACCGCCTCCTCCCCCGGGGCGGGTACGGAAACCGACTCTCCTGCCTCCACCTGTAGGGCCAGGGGGCCCGCCAGCCAGTCCAGCGCGTTCGCCAGCAGGATGGGGAACGCGGGGCGCGTGACCAGGTCGGAGTCCTGCGGCGCGAAGGGCAGCACCACCGCCCGCACCGTGGTCCCCTGGTAGGCCCACAGGAGGGGCGCTTCGCCTTCCGCCAGCACCTCGCCGCCTGCGGGCTGCAGCGCCCGCGCGCGGGCCACCTGCACGCCCTGCAGGTCCACAAACCGCAGCAGCGGGTGCGTGTGGCGCTGCCAGCTCACCACCGCGCTCCGCACCCACCCGTGGGCCTTGGCAGGCAGAGCCGCGGGAAGGGCGTCCACCACCAGGTAGCTGCCGGGGGGCAAGGGGTCCGGAAAGACCCGGTACAGCACCACCACGTGGAACTGGGGCCAGGTGCGCGGGTCCGGCTGGCGCTGGGATTCCACGGAGCCCGCCACCGCCGCCAGCCCCCGCTGGAGGAAGGGGTCCGGCGAGCCCACCACCAGCACACGGGGGCGCGGCACGCGCGTCCCCAGGGCCGGGTAGCGGTCCGTGACGGGCAGGGCGTCCGGCGGTGCCAGACGGACCTCCACCCACAGCCCCGCGGGCACCACGGCAGAGACGCTCGCTTCCTCGCCCGCGGCCAGAGCAAGCGGCAGGCGCTGCGCCAGCCGGCCGTCCACCCACACGGAGGCCTCCAGCTGCCGCGCGGTGCCCGTGTCGTTGTGGACCCGCGCGGTGACCCGCATGCGGCCTTGTGCGACGGGGGAGGCCACCACGCCGGTCACCGCCACGTCCTCCAGCCCGCCGCCGAACCGGTGCCCCCTTACGCCCGGCACGGGCTGGTCCGTGAACACGTGCACGTCCCCAGAGGAGGTCAGGGACTTCGCCACGGACACCGCCGCCTGCAGGTCGCTGGGCCCGTCGGTGGGCTGCAACGCCGCCAGGGCCTGCAGCGCCTGGGACCGGTGGGGGGTAGGGGGTTGTACCACCCGGGGCCCGCGGGAAGCGCCCACCACCGCGAAGCGCCCCGCGGGGGCCTTCGCCACGAGGTCGCGGGCCGCCGCGCGGGCCGCCTCAAACCGGCTGGGCGGTACGTCCGTGGCCTGCAGGCGCGCCCCCAAGTCCACCACCACCACCAGGTCGCGGCCGGACGGGAGGGGCTGCTGGGGCCGGCTCAACGCCAGGGACGCCACCACCACGGCAGCAAGCTGCACCCACAGCAGGGCGTTCCGTTCGAACCGCCGCAGGGGGCGCTGGCGGACTTGCTCCTGCAGGGTCCGCCGCCACAACAGCACGCTGGGCACCTGCACCGCCAGGCGCCTGGGGCGCAGCCAGTACAGCAGGACCACCAGCGGGACCGCCGCCAGGTACCACAAGCCCGAGGGGTTGCCCAAAGACACGTTCCCCTCCCCCCTACGCCACGATCCCCGCGCGGCGCAGGTACCGCAGGACCAGCTCCTCCACCGGCACCGCGGTGGTGGCGCGCACGTACACCATCCCCTGACGGACGCAGAACTGGCGGACTTCCTCCAGGAAGGCGTCCCGCTGCGCGGCGAAGGCCCGGACCGCCGCCTCGTCCAGGGTGACCTCCACCCCCTCTTGCGTCTCCGCGTCCACCAGGCGGAGCTCCCCCGGGCCGGGGGGCTGCAGGTCTTCCTCGGACAGGACGTGCACCACGAACACCTCCAGCCCCGCGTGCCGCAACCGGCCCAGAAAGCCCTGGAACCCGGAGGGGTCCAGCAGGTCGCCGAGGGCCACCACCAGCCCGCGGCGTCGGGGGACGAAGTGCTGCGCCGCCTCCTCCAGCCGCGTGGGGCCGTGTGCCTGCTCCGCCTCCAGGAACCGGAACAGGTGGTGCGCGTGTGCCCGCCCGCGGCGGGGCGGCAGGGTGCGTACGGACGCGCCGTGCACGGCCGCAGCACCCACCCGCTCCCCTCCGGCCAGCGCCACGTAGCCCAAAGCGGCGGCCAGCCGCTTGGCGTACTCCAGCTTGGGGGGCTGTCCGAACCGCATGGACGCGCTGGCGTCCAACAGCAGGTGGACGTCGCGTTCCTCTTCCTCCTGCTCGAACAGCTTCACGAACAGGCGGTCCAGGCGGGCGTAGATGTTCCAGTCCACGTACCGCCAGTCGTCGCCCACCTGGTAGGCACGGTGGTCGGAGAACTCCACGCCGCGCCCCAGGGACCGGCTGCGCCGCTCGCCCGCAGGGCCCCGGGTCCTCCGCCGGGCCGCCAGGCGGAGGCGCTCCAGCTTCTCCAGGAAGGAGGGCTCCAAGAGCACGCGGCTCACACCTCCGCGCCCGCCGCCTCGGGGACCTCTTCCAGGACCTCCCGCACCACCTGGTCGGCCTCCACGCCCTCCGCCTCCGCTTCGAAGTTCAGCAGCAGGCGGTGCCGCAGAGGGCCGCGGGGGCCACCGCCCGCACGTCCTCCGTGCTCACGTGCGCCCGGCCAAACGCCAGGGCCCGGGCTTTGGCGGAAAGCAGCATGGCCTGCGCGCCCCGGGGGCTCGCGCCGTACCGCACCCACCGCCGTGCGGCGCGGGCGGGCCTCCGCCCCTGCGGGTGGGTGGCCTCCACCAGCCGCGCCACGTACCCCTGCACGGAGGGGGCGGCCAGGACCTCCCGGACCAGCGCCTGCATCCGCAGCACCGTGTGCGCGTCGGTTACCGGCTGGGCCTCGGGGACCTCCGCGCCCGTGGTGCGGTCCAGGATCTGTACCACCGCCTCGGTGTCCGGGAACGGGACCCGCAGCTTGAACAGGAACCGGTCCAGCTGTGCTTCCGGCAGCGGGTAGGTGCCCTCCATCTCGATGGGGTTCTGCGTGGCCAGGACGAAGAAGGGCCGCTCCAGGGGGTAGGTGACGCCGGCCACGGTGACCGCGCCCTCCTGCATGGCTTCCAGGAGGGCGGACTGGGTCTTGGGGGTGGCACGGTTGATCTCGTCCGCCAGGACGATCTGGGAGAAGATGGGTCCGGGCTGGAAGGCCAGCGACCTCCGGCCCTCTGGGTCCTGGACCAGCACGTTGGTCCCCACCACATCCGCGGGCATGAGGTCCGGGGTGAACTGGATCCGGGAAAACCGCAGGCCCAGCACCCGGGCCAGGGCCTTCACCAGCAGCGTCTTGCCCACGCCGGGCACCCCCTCCAGGAGCACGTGCCCGCCGCAGAACACCGCCAGCAGCACCCCTTCCACCACCTCGTGGTGCCCCACCACCACCCGGCCCAGCTCCGCGCGGATGCGCTGGTACAAGGCCTGGAACTCCCCAACCTCCACCGTTCCCCCCGTCACCGGCCTGCCCCGAGCTCCCAGAAGTACCGCCGTACCCACTCCCGGTAGGGGGCTGGCACGCGTTCCGCCCGCATGGCCTCATCCAGCTGCCGCACCACCCGGGGGGACACCCGCAGCAACGGGGTGCGCGCCTGGCCCGGCACACCCGGCGCCTGCACGTGCCCCGTGTACACCTTGCCCTGTCCCATCTGGCCCTGCAGCCGCTCGGGCACGTGCCGGGCCGGAAGGCGTGGCGTGGCCGGACCCAGCTTGTCCGCCAGTTGCCCCGCGCCGGGCTGCGTACCTTCCTGCGGGCCTTCCCACGTCCACGCCTCGGGGTCGTCCGGAGCTCGGTCTGCACCTGCCCGCTGGCGCGCCACGCCGGGGACCTGCACGGGGCGTTCCTGCGCGGCCTCCGGATCCCCGCCGCCCGCCAGCGCCTGCCCGATGGTCACGCTGCTGGCCTCCGCCTCCCGCTGCTGGGAAGCCAGCGCCCCCTCGTCCTCCAACAGGCGCGCCAGCTCCCGGAACACCTCCTCCGCTTTTCGCGCCGCCTCGCGGGCGCCCGCCTGGTCCTTGCGGTCCCACCTGCGCTTCGCCTCCTCCAGCGCCGCCCGCCCGGGCGAGCCTGGTGCCAGGGGTGCAGCCGCCCGCAGGTGATCCAGGGCACGGCGGACGCGCTCCGCCTGCTCCGGGGTGAGGGTGGCCACCTCGAGGGTGTGGCCCAGGCGGGACAGTTCAGACTCCAGGGCACGCACCGCCCACGCCCGCACTCCTTCCGGCCCCATCTGGGCGCCCACCTGCTGGACTTCCGCCTGCACCTGCGCCCGTGCACCCTGAAGGTGTGCGACCAGCTCTGCCAGGTGCCGCTGCCCTTCCTCCGCGGTCGCCCGCGGACCCGCCAACTGCCGGGCTACTTCCCGCAGCTTCTGCGCTCCCCGCAGGGCCTCCACAAGCCCCCTCGCCCGCGCGTGCTGTTCCCACCGGCGGCCGAGCTCTTCTAACCTCCGGCCTTCCCGCCGCACCACCTCCGCCACGCGTCCCGCGGGGGTGTGCGGCAGGGACGTACCGGCAAGCCAGGCGTCCCACGCCACCACGCACGCCAGCAGCACGCTCAGCGCTTTCCACCGCCTCGGACGCACCGGGAGCGCCCGGGCCACCCGAACGCCCGCCACCGCACGCTCCGCATCCGCCAAGAAATGCGGCACGAGCCGGGAGCGGGCTTGGCCGTGCTGGACCGCAAGCCAAGTCACGAGCCGGTCGTCCAGGTGGAAGTGGCGGTCCAGGCAGTGGGCGGCCTCCGTGGCGGTGGGACGTCTTGCCAGGAGGCCCACCAGGCCGCCCAGGACCGCACCCGCACCGGACCCGGCCAGCACCCACTCCAGCCGCACCGGGTACGGGAACACCAGGGTAGCCAGCTGCGCCAGCAGGCCCGCGGCCAGAACCGCCGCCGCCGCGGTCTCCGCGGCACCGGTGGCCCTCTGCCAGGCCATGCGCCTGCGCGCGGAGGCCACCAGCCGCTGCGGGCGCGTGCTCACGGCTCCACCCGCAGGCGGGGGACCCGTCGCCCCGCCCCCCAACAGCCTCCCACCGCGAAGACCGCGGAGCCCAGCGCGCAGGCCCCACGCGCCCAGGCGGGCGCGGAGGGCTGCACTGCGTGCACGGGGTGCCACGGCCAGGACACCATCATGCCCACACCCGCCAGCACCACCACCATCCCGCCCCACAGGAGCACGGACCGGGACACCTCGGACTCCACCGTAGCCACCGCCCAAGTTGCCAGGCCCGCAAACCCCCAGCTTACCGCCAGGACCACCACCGCCTGTGCGGCGCTGTCCTGCCAGGAGAGGCCACGGAGGGCGTGCAGGAACAACAGCACAGGCCAGGCGCCCGCGGTGCACACCAGCGCGAACCCGGCGTTGCTCAAAAGCTTGCCCCACGCCACCTCCGCGGGCGAGAAGGGGGCGAGGGGGCGGTTGCCAGGTCCAGCACGCTCTTCTCGCCAGGGAAGGTGATCTCCCCACCCGCGGCCGCGGTCACCACGTACGTGACCACCACCAGCAGCCCCACGGAAGCCACCCCCACGGGAGAGGCGTCCCCGCGTTCGGGGCCGGTGCCCATCAGCCCCACCAGCCACACCGCCCCCGCGAAGGCCGCCTGTACCCAGATGCCCTTTCGTGTGCCCAACCGGGCGCGCAGGTCCCCGTGGACGATGGCCAGCGCGTTCACCGCCTGGGCCCCACCACCACCAGCCACCCTTGCGCACCGTCCCCGCGGCGCAGTGCCACCACCGGACGGTCTTCTACGATGGTAGCCGCTGCGGGCAACGCCCACCGCAACCACACCCACGCGGGGTGCGCAGAATCCAGCTTGTCCCACCGCGCCGCCACCCACTCTTGCGCCTCCTGGGTGCCCTCCAGGGGCGCTTGGTGCCCCCGCCAGAAGGCCACTCCCTCGGACACCCCGCCGCCCCGCACCACCACTTCCCCACCGCGTACGTCGACCGCGGGGACCGCACCCTGCCCGCTTCCTTCCCAGTACAGCCGTACCTGCTGGCCTTCGCCCTGGCGCACCGCCACCCGGGTGGCCTCCGGGAGGAAGGTCACCTCCGCCTCCGAGAACGCCCCACGGGCGGAAAGGGCCTCTACCCGCGGGAGCACGTACGCGTAGGTGCCCGGATACGGCGCCCGTACGTCCGCCCACCCGAAGGCCCGGGCGACTCCTTCCACCGTCACCTCCACCCACCTCGTCTCCAGGGAAGCGGCTCGCTGCCGGACCTCCTCGGCCACAAGCGGCATCGCCGCCGCCGCGCACCCCGTCAGGGCCACCGGGACCAGCCAGCCCCACCGGGCCCGTCCGGCGGCGGCCACCGCGGCCACCCACAGCGCCGCGTACGCCCCGAGCGCTGCCGCGGCCGGGCCGAAGGGCGTTCGGAGCTTACCGTCCGGCTCCGGAGGTGCTTCCCGGACCTGGGGCTCCCGGAGGGCCAGGTACCAGAGGGGGGAGTTGGGGGGGGCGTGGTCTGCGCCGCCCGCCCACGCGTACACCGTGCCGAGGCCCCGGCGCAAGGCCACCGCCACCGTCCGCCCCCCTTCCACCACCGGGCTTCCTCCCTGCACCGGCTCCAGCTCCGTCAGCCGGTCCGCGGACAGGGACCGCAGCCTCCCAGCGTCCACGGAGCGCCCGGTGTACCGGGCCGCCTGAAGCCAGCCGGACAGGGGGCCTTGGGGGTCCAACAGGCCCGTCACCACCACCCTGCCCCCGTGCAGCAGCCATCCCAGCAGGGCTTCCCGCTGAGCGTTGTTCAGGCGCCGCTCGTCCAGCTCCTCCACCACCAGTAGGTCCAAAGAAGCGTACGCGGCGGCCTGTTCGGGAAGGTCCTCTTCCCGCACCCGCGCCACGGCCCTTCGGCCCCCGGACGCCGCCTGCAACGGCGGGGACGGCGGCTGCGGGCCCAGGTAGCCGACCACGCTCGCCACAGCTGCCTCGGGGGTGAAAGGAGGCTCCGCGGAGGCCAGCTCCCTGCCGTCCTCCGTCTCCACGGACACCCTCACGGGCCTGCGGGCGTCCGACAGGCTGACCGCAACCCGCCAGGCGGCCTGCCCTCTAGCAGGCAGGTCGCAGCCGCAGGTGCTGGGTGCCGAACTCCTGGGGGACGTCCACCACCAGCCACCCCCTCAAGGGGACAGCTGCCTCCACCTGCACCTGCAGGGGGTTCCAGGCACCCAGGCGCACCCACCCGTCCCAGCCCACCGCAGCCCGCACCAGGACAGGCTCCGCGGCAGCGGGGGCGGCCAACAGGAGACCCGCTAGGAAAACAAGGGCGTACCCCACCCGCGGCGCGGGGCCCCGTGCCCTCGCGCGGACGGGGCTGGCGGCGGTTCTGCTCGCCCACACGCTACGCGGACGTGCTCGGCTTCGCCTCCTTGGCGGGCTGGTCTTTCCCCTCGGGCTTGCCCTCGGACGTGCCCTCGGACTTGGAGCGGCCGTCCTTGGACCGGCGGTAGTCGGTGGTGTAGAACCCGGAGCCCCGGAACACCAGGCCCACCGTGCCCAGCAGCCTCCGCGTGGCCCCACCGCACCGGGGGCAGGGTTCCGGGGGGCTGCCTACCGGCTGCAGCCGCTCGAACCGGTGGTCGCAGCGGGTACACAGGTATTCGTAGATCGGCACGCGCACTCCCTCCCTGGCTGCTCGCGTCCCGGAGGACGCGGTGGGCTGGTCCGTAGTCCCGGGCGCTTCCTCCCCGCGCCCGGCCCTACCGCCGAGTGTACCACGCAGGACCTACCGGCGCTCCAGCCGCACCACCCACACAGGCCCCGCACGCTGCGCGAACCCCGTCCCGAAGGCCACCGCGCGACCGGTGGGGGACCAGGCGGTGCCCACCAGCGCACCCGGATCTGGGAATTCCAGGGCGTAGTCTGCCAGCCTGACGGCCCTGCCTCCCCGCGGGTCCACCATCCACACCACCGCCCGCTCTCCCGCTTCCACCTCCGCGTAGCTCAGCTTGTCGCCCTGGGGAGACCAACTGACACCCCACAGCCCAGCACCCCGGGCCAGGGCCGGCCGCGGGCGGCCGCCCACCTCCTGGACAACTAGCGCCGCACCCTCCTCTTCCAAGGTCACGTACGCCACCGCACGGCCTGTGGGGGACAGCTCCGCCTGCAGCGTGGTGGCCGGCAGGGCCTCCACGGGCCGGTGGTCCGGCCCGGCTACCCGCACCCGCCACAAGGCGGCGGCCTTGTCCGGACGGTCCTGGGCCCGGACGGACACGTACAGACCGTCCGGGTACCAGCCGAGGTCGTACAGCGCGGAGGAGGGGCCAAACAGACTCCTCCGGACGCCCCCTTGGGCGGAGATCAGCCACAGCCAGGCACCTCCCCGGTCCTCCACCACCGCCGCACCCCGGTCCCCTGCAGGGCTCCACCGGAACGCACGCACCACCCCGGGCAGGTCTACCCGTCGCCAGCTCGGCCTGTCCAGGTCCACCACCCACAGGGAACCCCCGGAGACCACCGCCACCCACCTGCCCGCGCGGGACCAGTCCACCCGGGTGGCGTTCCGCAGGGAGGCCACCTGACGAACGGGACCCCGAAGATCCACCACCACCAGCCCGTCCGCGGTTCCGAACACCACGGCGTTCCCGTCCGGGGACCAGCTGGCGTTGCTGGTGGCCACGCGGTCGCTGACGCGCCGCACCTCCGCCACCCGGAGGCTTTGGGCAGGCTCGGGCTTCGGGACGCGCCGGACGGACGGCTGGCAGGCGGAGCCCGCCAGGACGGCCAGCGCCAGGGCAAAGGCCCGCTTCACAACACCGCGTACTTGCCCGCCGCCAGGTCGTGGATGAGGGTGCGTACGTCCTGGAGCTCCCGGTCCAGGACCTCCCGCACCTGCTGGAGGGCCCGCGCCCGCCGCACTCCCCGCTGCAGGATCACCTGTGCGGCGGCCACCTTCGGCCGGTCGATGGGCTCCCCGATCTGGCTGGCCAGCCAGATGTAGCACTCCCGCACGGCCGGTACCTCCTCACACACCCGCTGCGCGATCCGGTGGGTGAGGATGGTGTAGATCTTCCCCACGTGGGAGACGGGGTTCTTGCCTGCCGCCGCCTCTGTGCCCATGGGCCGGTTCAGGGCGATGACCCCGTTCACCTTGTTGCCCCGGCCCACCTGCCCGCTGTCCCCGCTCTCCGCGGAAGTACCCGTGACGGACAGGTACACCCCCCCCAGGCCGCGGCCCGGCACGTCCGCGTGGTTCAGGTACAGGTGCACGGAAGGCAGCGTGCAGCGGGACCGCACGTGCTCCAGCACCGCCTGCCGCATCTGCTCCTTGCGCCGGAAGTACGTGGCCTCGCTGTCCACAAACCGGTCCACGAACGCCACCGCCACCGTGAGGTGGAGTTCCCGGCCGGTCCGCACCCCCATCACCTTCACGTCCTCCCCCGCTTCCGGGAACTCCTCCTTGAAGGCCGGGGAGTTGATGTACCGCTCCGTCTCCAGCACCACCCGCTCCGTCTCCGTCAGCGGCCAGTAGCCCACCGCCGCGGACGTGTCGTTGGCCCCCACCTCCTGCCGGTGGAAGATGTCCACCAGCTCCGGCGAGCCGGGCTTGATCTGCACGTCGTACTCCACGTGCTGGTCCGGGTCCACGAACCGCAGGTTTTCCCGGATCCAGCGCTTGGCGGTCCGCACCGCCACCTCCGGAATGGGGATCTCCACGTCGCCCACCCGGTAGGTGGCCCGGTCGCCGAAAATGAGCCGCATGGGCTGCACCACCCGGCCCCCCCCGAAGCGGACCTCCGCTTCCCCGGCCACCAGGAACCCCTTGTCGATGTTGTGGTGCAGGATGGTGCCCACCTTCTCGAGATACGTGCGGCTCAACTCCACCGACACCTGCTCCATGATGGCGTCGCAGATGGAGTCCGGATGCCCCACGCCCTTGCGCTCCACCAGCTCCACCTGGTGCTCCGACACCGGCAAACCGGGCAGTGCCTCCACCAGGATGTTGCGCACCGTGCCTCCTCCTTCCGCTCCCTCGGTTGCAGCTCCGGCGTCCATGGTATCCTCCCCCCGCCCGGACTTCCAACCCTCAGCGGCGGCGCCGTCGGGGGGCAAACCACCGCACCAGCACCACACCCGCCACGAACCCTCCCACGTGGGCCCAGAAGGCCACGCCGCATGCGTGGGCACGCCCAGGGAAGCCAACCCGTACAGCAGCTGGAGGAGGAACCAGACAGGCAAGAACAGGACCGCGGGGACTTCCGCCAGCTGGGTGAAGAACCCCATGGGCACCAGGGCGAGGATGCGCGCGTGCGGGAACAACACCAGGTAAGCGCCCAACACACCCGCGATGGCGCCGCTGGCGCCCACCATGGGGACCGGGGAGTCGGGCTGGAAGCCCACCTGCACCGCCGCCGCCGCGAGCCCGCACAGCAGGTAAAACACCGCAAACCGCCCGTGCCCCATGGCGTCCTCCACGTTGTTGCCGAAGATCCACAGGTACAGCAGGTTGCCCAGCAGGTGGAACCACCCGCCGTGCAGGAACATGGAGGTCACCAGGGTGAAGTACGGGGGGTCCGGGCCCAGCAGGCGCGCGGGCACCACTCCGAACGTGTAGAACAGGCGCGCAAGCTCTTGTTCGGGCAGGCCCAGCTCGTACAGGAACACCAGCACGCAGGCGCCGAGGATCCCCAGCATCACCACCGGGGGCCGCCGGGCCGGGACGCTGTCCCGCAGGGGGATCACCGGTGGACTCCGTCCACGAGCGGGCCGGTCCCTAGCCTAGGACGCCCAGGCGGCGCCCTCCACCCCGTCCAGGTCCGCCACCGCCAGCAGGATGTCCTCGCGCCGGGCCTGGGGCGGGAGCCGGACCCCCAGGTGCAGGGCCACGCGGCCGTCCCGCCCGGCTTCCATCTCCACGCTCTCGATGTTCGCCCTGTGCTTGCCCAGCACGGTCCCAATGGCCCCCAGCTGGCCGGGACGGTCCACCATGGTCACGGTGAGCGTCCCCAGCCCGGTGGCGCGCCGCGGCAGGCGCCGCTCCACCTTGGGGAACAGGTACAGCACCGCCCACGCCAGGCCGGTGGCCACCAGGGCCACCGCGTAGAAGCCGCTGCCCACCGCGGTGCCGATGGCGGCCACCATCCACAGGCTGGCCGCGGTGGTCAATCCCCCCACGCCGGCGCCGTGACGCCAGATGGTGCCCGCGCCGATGAACCCGATCCCCACCACGATGTTGGACGCAATCCGGGCGGGGTCCGCGCCGCTGCCGAAGAACCCGTACAGGCTGATCAAGGTGAAGGTGGCAGCCCCCAGCGCCACCAGGATGTGCGTGCGGAAGCCGGCAGGCTTTTCCAGCACCTCCCGCTCGATGCCGATGACGCCGCCCAGCAGCACCGCCAGCAGCAGGCGCAGCACCAGCTCCCACGTCCCCAGCGCGCCCACCAACGCCACGCTCCCGGCAGGAAGTCCCTCAGGCCCCTGTTTCCTGCCGCCTGCGCGGAGCGGACTTCAGAGGTTCCGCTCGCCCACCCATCGTAGGATGTCCCGGTAGGTCAGGGCAAGGACCAGCAACAGCAGCAGCGCGAACCCCACCAGGTGCACGTACCCTTCCCGGCGGGGGTCCACCGCACGCCCGCGAAGGGCTTCCGCGAGCAGGAAGGTGAGGCGTCCCCCGTCCAGGGCAGGAAGGGGCAGGAGGTTGAACAGGCCGATCATCACGCTGAGGAAAGCGGTCATGAACAGGTAGGAGTCGAAGCCCACCTGCGCGGCGTCGCCCAGCAGCCGCACCGCACCCACGGGCCCCGCCAGCTCGTCCAGCACGTCCCCCGAGCCCACCAGGCGTGCCACGCCCAACACCATCTCCCGCATGGACCGCCCCGTCTGCTGGACGCCCCATCCCAGGGCCTCGTGCGGGCGCAGCCGCTCCCGGTACACGGCGGGGGTGATCCCGGTGATGCCCACGCCGAGCCGCGGGTCGAGCCTGGGGGTCACCGTGACCTCGAAGCGCCGGCCGGACCGCTCCACCAGAAGCCGCAGGGGACGCCCCGCGCTGCGGTGGATGGTGCGCACCATGGTCTGGCCGTCCGGCAGCACTACCCCGTCGATGGCCACCACGCGGTCGCCGGGCTGCAGGCCTGCCTCTGCCGCGGGCCACCCAGGCCGGACGGAAGCCACCTCCGTGCTCACCCGCCTGGGCACGCCGTACGCCCACGCGCCCGCGGCCAGCAGGAGCACCGAAAGCAGCACGTTCATGGTAGGCCCCGCCGCCACCACCGCCATGCGGGTCCACACGCTCTTCCCCCGGAAGCTGTCCGGCCCCGGCTCGTCGTCCGGCTCCTCCCCGGCCAGGCGCACGTACCCTCCCAGCGGGAACGCGTTCAGCCGGTACTCGGTTCCCCCGCGCCGGCGCCGCAGCAGCGCCGGGCCGAACCCCACCGCGAACGCCCGCACCCCGACCCCCGAGGCTTTCGCCACCAGGAAGTGGCCCAGCTCGTGGGCCAGGATCATGAGCCCAAACGCCACCAGGGCCAGGACCAGCGACACCTACAGACCCCTCACCACGGCTCTCGCCCACCGGTCCGCTTCCAAGATGTCCTCCAGGCTGGGGTCCGGACGGACCTGGTGCAGCTCCATGGCCGCCCGCACCAGCCTCGGGATCTGCCCGAACCGCACTTCGCCGTCCAAAAACCTGGCCACCGCCACCTCGTTCGCCGCGTTCAGGACCGCGGGCAAAGTGCCCCCCACAGCCAGCGCTTCATAAGCGTACCCCAAGCACGGGAACCTGCGTAGGTCGGGGGGCTCGAAGGTGAGGGTGAGGGCAGCCGTCCAGTCCAGGTGGCCGAACCCCGGGGCCACCCGGTCCAGGCCGGCCAGGGCGTACTGCAGGAACAACCGCATGTCGGGCCGGCTCAGGTGGGCGAGGGTGGACCCGTCCACGAACTCCACCATCCCGTGCACCACGCTCTGGGGGTGGACCACCACCGCGATGCGGTCAGGCGGCAGGCCGAACAGCCAGTACGCTTCGATCACCTCCAGGGCCTTGTTCATCAGGGTGGCGGAGTCCACGGTGATCTTGGCACCCATGCGCCACGTGGGGTGCTGGAGGGCCTCCTCCCGCGTGGCGGCCTCCATGGACTCCAGGGACCGCCGCAGGAAGGGCCCGCCGGAGGCGGTGAGGACGATGCGCCGGACCCGGTCCCGCGGCTCGGCCCGCAGGCACTGGTAGATGGCGCTGTGTTCCCCGTCCACGGGGACGACCCGCACGCCCCGCGCCTGCGCCCGCGGACACAGAATCCCCCCTGCCGCCACCAGGGCCTCCTTGTTGGCCAGCGCCAGCTCCTTGCCGGCCTCCACCGCCGCCAGGCTGGGCAGCAACCCCGCCACCCCCACCACCGCCACCAGGACCACGTCCACGGACGGCCACCGCGCCAGCTCCTCCAGTGCCCCGGGGCCCACCAGCAGCTCCCCCCGCCAGGAAGCTGCGGCCTTCCGGAACTGCGGCTCCGCCTGCGGGTCCACCAGCGCCACCACCTCGGGCTGCCAGCGGACGGCCTGCTCCGCCAGGGCCACTGCATCCCGCGCATCCCGCCGGGCGGCCAGGCCCACCACCCGCACCCGGTCCCGCAGGGCCTCCGCCACCTCCAGCGCCTGGCGGCCGATGGAGCCCGTGCTGCCCAGCACCGCCACCCGTCGGGTGTTCATGGCCCACCCGTCCACAGCGCGAACAGGTAGTAGGCCACCACCCCCGAGAACAAAAGGCCGTCGAACCGGTCCAGCACCCCGCCGTGCCCTGGTAGCACCCAGCCGGAGTCCTTGGCCTGCGCCTCGCGTTTGACGGCCGACTCCCACAGGTCGCCCAGCTGGCCGCTCAGGGCGCAGCTCAGCCCCCCTGCCACCGCCCACTCCACCGGTAGCCCGAAGTACGCCGCGGCCGCCCCCGCGCCCACCAGGCCCCCCACCACGCCGCCCGCGGCCCCCTCCACGGTCTTGTTGGGGCTCAAAGCCGGCGCCAGCTTGCGGCGGCCCAGCCAGCGGCCCACGAAGTACGCGGCGGTGTCCGCACACCACGTGCTGGCGAGCACCAGGAAGGTGAGCGCCATTCCCGCCGGCAGCTCCCGCAGCAGCACCCAGTGGGCGCCGAACACGCCCACGTACACCGTGCCCAAGGCGGTCCCCGCGGCGTTGGCCATCACCCGTCCCCGGCGCAGCACCAGCTCCGCGCCCAGGCTCGCCAGCACCACCAGAGCCAGGGTGCTCGACAGCCAGCGGGGGTCCAGGTGTGCCACCAGGGGCAGGGCCCCTGCCCCCACCACCCCCACCCCCGAGGCGGGCGAGTAGCCTGCCCGCTGGGAAAGGCTGTAGAACTCCCACGCCCCCACCGCCACCACAACCCCCGCGGCCGCGGCCATCACCCACCCGCCGGCCCACACCGCCACCACCGCCACGGGAATGCCCACCGCCGCGGTCAACAGCCGCCTACCCAGCATCCAGCCCCCCGAACCGCCGGACCCGGCCCTGGTAGTCCCGCAGGGCCTCCACCAGGGCCTCGCGGTCGAACTCCGGCCACAGCAGGTCGGTGAAGTACAGCTCCGCGTACGCGGACTGCCACACGAGGAAGTTGCTGAGGCGCTTCTCGCCCGCGGTCCGGATGATGAGGTCGGGGTCCGGCAGCGGGTACGTCTGCAGGTGGCGGGTCAGCTCGCCCTCGCAGATGGCCTCTGGCCGCAGCTCTCCCCGGGCCGCGGCGGTGGCCAAGGCGCGGGCCGCGTGCACGATCTCCGCCCGGCCTCCGTAGTTCAGCGCGCCCACCAAGTGCAGGACGTGGTTGGCCGCGGTGGACTCCTCCGCGTACCGGATGGCCTCCTGCAGGCTGCGGGGGAACTCCGACCGGTCCCCGATGATGTGCACCCGGACCCCCTGGCGGGCGAGCTCCGGGGTTTCCTCCCGCAGCACCTCCTCGTACAGGGCGCACAGCGCCTCCACCTCGTCCTTGGGGCGGCGCCAGTTTTCCGTGCTGAAGGCGAACAGGGTCAGCACCCGGATGCCCAGCTCCACCGCGGCCTCCACGGTGCGGCGGATGGCCGTCCGGCCTGCCCGGTGGCCCTCCACCCGCGGCAGCCCCCTGCGGGTGGCCCACCGGCCGTTGCCGTCCATGATGATGGCCACGTGCACGGGCAGCCGGGCGGGGTCTAGGCCGAGGGCACGTAGAGCCTGGTCGTCCAGCCGGTGCGGGGGAGTAGCCTCCGGCACAGGCGTTCCCACGGACCTTGCCGGCCTTTCCACCGGTCAGCCGCGGGAGTCTCCGGCGGGAGGGGGACTCCACCGGGAAGCCCGCGCGTACCGCTCCCAAGCCACCACCAACTCCACCTCCTCCGGACCCGTAGCCCGCTGGCGCACCACCCGCTGGGCTCCGCCCGCGGGCACGCTGTGCGGCGGTGCCGTGGTGCGCACCTGTACCCGCCAGCCCGCGGCCCGGAGCTGCTCCAGGGCCTGCTCCAGCGGCAGGGCCACCACGTCGGGCGGGGCGGTGGCGGTCATCCCACCTCCAGGATCTCCGCTTCCTTCTTCTGCAGGAGGGCGTCGATCTCCGCGATGAAGCGGTCCGTGAGCTTCTGCAGCTCCTCCTGCGCACGCCGGAACTCGTCCTCGGAGATCTCCCGCGCCTCTTCCAGCTCCTCCAGGGTCTCCCTGGCCTCCCGGCGCACGTTCCGCACCGCCACGCGCCCCTCCTCCGCGTGCTTGCGGGCCACCCGGACCAGCTCCCGCCGCCGCTCCTCCGTGAGCGGCGGGACGGGGACCCGGAGGACCACGCCGTCGGAGCTGGGCACCAAGCCCAGCTCGCTTTGGAGGATGGCCTTCTCGATGGCCTTGGTGGCGTTCCGGTCCCAGGGCTGGACCACCAGCAGCCGCGGCTCCGGCACCGAGATGCTGGCCAGCTGGTTGAGGGGCACCTGGGTGCCGTAGTAGTCGACCTTGATGTGGTCCAGCAGGGCCGGGCTGGCGCGGCCCGTGCGCAGGGTGGCCAGCTCGCGGGCGGTGGCCTCCACCGCCTTCTGCATCCGCGTCCGCGCGTCCTTGAGCACGTCCTGGATCACGGCGCACCTCCGATCAGGGTGCCCACGTGCTCGCCCCGCACGATGCGCTCGAGGTTGCCCGGTTCCTGCAGGTTGAACACCCAGATGTCCAGGCCGTTGTCCATGCACAGGGACACCGTGGTGGTGTCCATCACCTGCAGGCCCCGGTTGATGTACTCCAGGTAGGTCAGGCGGTCGAACATGATGGCGTCCCGGTGCACCCGGGGGTCCTTGTCGAACACCCCCGGCACGCGGTTCTTGGCCATCAGCACCGCGCCCGCCTCGATCTCGATGGCCCGCAGGGCCGCGGTGGTGTCCGTGGTGAAGTACGGGCTGCCGGTTCCCGCGGCGAACAGGACGACCCGGCCCTTCTCCAGGTGGCGGATGGCCCGCCGGCGGATGAAGGGCTCCGCGATCTGGTGCATGGCGATGGCGGTCTGCACCCGGGTCTCCAGCCCGTGCCCCTCCAGCACCTCCTGCAGCGCCAGGGCGTTGATCACCGTGGCCAGCATGCCCATGTAGTCCGCGGTGACCTTGTCAATCCCCAGCAGGCGGCTCATCTCCGCCCCGCGGACGATGTTGCCGCCACCCACCACCAGGGCCACCTGGACCCCCAGCTGGTGGACCGTCCGGACCTCCCGCGCCACCACCCGCAGGACCTCCGGGTCCACGATGGAACGCCCGTCCCCGCTCAGCTCCTCCCCGCTGAGCTTGAGGACGATCCGCCTGTACCGCAGCGCCAAACCACCCTCACGCCCTGCGCGGCCGCCCGGCCTCCCTAGCCCTCCCCGAGCTTGAACCGGGCGAAGCGGCGCACCACGATGTTCTCCCCCGTCCGCGCCACCACCTCCGCGATCCGGTCCCGGACCTTGCGGCCTTCGTCGCGGATGAAGGGCTGCTCCAGCAGCACCACCTCCTCCAGCCACTTGCCCAGCTTGCCCTCCACCGCACGCTCCACCGCGGCCGCAGGTTTGCCCTCCAGCTGGGCGGCCAGCTGGGCCCGCGCGATCTCCCGTTCCCGCTCCAGCTCCTCGTGCGGCACGTCCTCCTTGCGCACGTACCGCGGATCCCGGGCGGCGATCTGCAGCGCCAGGTCCCGGACCAGCTGCCGGAACTCCTCCGTGCGGGCCACGAAGTCGGTCTCGCAGTTCACCTCCACCAGCACGCCCAGGGTCCCGCCCCCGTGGATGTACGCGTCCACCAGGCCCTGGGTGGCGGCCCGGCCCGCCCGCTTGGCCGCCTGGGCCAGGCCCCGCTTCCGCAGCAGCTCCACCGCCCGCTCCAGGTCCCCGCCCGCCTCCTCCAGGGCGCTCTTGCAGTCCATCATGCCCGCGCCCGTGCGGGCCCGAAGTTCCTTCACCAGCTCCAGGCTGCCGGCCATCTACACCTCCAGGTCCTCTTCCTCCTCGTAGGCCTCCAAAGCGGCCTCCTCCATCTCCAGCTCTTCCGCTTCGGGCTTGGCTTCCTCCGCAGCCTCCGCCGCCGGCGCGGGCGGTGCGGGCAGCTCCTCCACCAGCTCGCCCACCCGCTTGCGCCGCTCCTCCAGGCCCTCCACGCAGGCGTCCGCGATCCGGCTGGTCACCAGGCGGACCGCCCGGATGGCGTCGTCGTTGCCCGGGATGGGGTAGTCGATCTCGTCGGGGTCGCAGTTCGTGTCCACGATGGCCACCAGGGGAATCCGCAGCTTGCGGGCCTCCAGCACCGCGATGCGTTCCTTCCGGGTGTCCACCACGTACACCGCGGACGGCAGGCGGTTCATGGTCTTGATGCCCCCCAGGTACTTCTCCAGCCGTCCCAGCTCGTCCAGGACCTTGGCCTGCTCCTTCTTCGGCAGCATGTCCAGCTGGCCCGTGTCCCGCAGCTGCTCGATCTCCCGCAGCCGTTCCACCCGCTTGCGGATGGTCTGGAAGTTCGTGAGCATCCCGCCCAGCCACCGCTGGTTCACGTAGGGCATGCCCGCGCGCTGGGCTTCCTCGCGGATGGCGTCCTGGGCCTGTTTTTTGGTCCCCACGAACAGCACCAGGCCTCCGTCCGCCACCGTATCCCGGACGAACCGGTAGGCTTCCTCGAACAGGGGGACGGACTTCTGCAGGTCGATGATGTGGATGCCGTTGCGCTCGGTGAAGATGAAGCGGGCCATCTTGGGGTTCCACCTCCGGGTCTGGTGCCCGAAGTGGACCCCGGCCTCCAGCAGTTGCTTCATGGTAACGACCGGCAACGCGGACCCCTCCCGGTTGGCCTCCGCCCGCCCTCCCCACGGGGACCGGAAGCCCGGGCTGGCGGGGCCCGGGTGGCGGGCGTGCAAAAGTACGCGGGCCCTGCGGGGCCCGCGCCCGACGTAGTATACCACACCCGCCAGGGGCTACAGGATGTACCGGCTGAGGTCGTGGTCCTTCAGGAGGGGCTCCAGGCGCCGGCGCACGTACGCGTCGTCCACCACCACCCGCCGGGGGCCTTCCGGCGCCTGGAAGCTCACCTCCTCCATCACCCGCTCCAGGACCGTGTGCAGCCGCCGGGCGCCGATGTCCTCCGTCCGCTCGTTGATCTCCTGGGCGATGCGGGCGATGGTCTCCACCCCGTCGGGGGTGAACACCACCTCCACACCCTCCGTGGCCAACAGGGCCTGTACCTGCTTGGTCAGGCTGTTCTCCGGCTCCGTGAGGATCCGCACGTAGTCGCGTTGGGTGAGCCGGTCCAGCTCCACCCGGATGGGCAGCCGCCCCTGCAGCTCCGGGATCAGGTCGGAGGGCTTGCTGGCGTGAAACGCCCCCGCGCACAGGAACAGGATGTGGTCCGTGCGCACGGGCCCGTACCGGGTGGTGACGGTGCACCCCTCCACGATGGGCAGCAGGTCCCGCTGCACGCCCTCCCGGGACACGTCCGGGCCCACGGAGGGGCCGGGGCCCGCGATCTTGTCGATCTCGTCGATGAACACAATGCCCAGCTCCTCCGCCCGCCGCACGCCCTCCCGCTGCGCCTCCTCGTGGTCGATGAGCTTGCTGGCCTCCTCCTGCGCCAGGATCCTTAGCCCCTCCGCCACCGTCACCCGCCGGCGCTTCCGGCGTTTGGGCAGCAGGCCGCCCAGCAGGTCCTGCAGGTTGATGCCCATCTCCTCCACGCCCTGTGCGCCGATCACCTCGATGGTGGGGAAGGTCTGCTCCTCGACTTCCACCTCCACCACCTCCCGGTCCAGCTCGCCCGCCTCCAGGCGGGCCCGCAGGGCCCGGCGGCGTTCCTCCACCTCCTGCTGCTCGCGCGTGAAGGGCCCCTCGGGGGCCGCAGGCGGCCGGCCCAGCAGGGCCTCCAGGGGGTGGGCGAACCCGGGCCGGGGGGGGTCGGGGACCAACACCCGCAGCATCCGCTCCCGGGCCAGGCGGTCTGCCTCCGGCTGGACCGCCCGCATGCGCTCCTGCTTGACCATCTGGACGGAGACCTCCACCAGGTCCCGGATCATGGAGTCCACGTCCCGGCCCACGTAGCCCACCTCGGTGAACTTGGTGGCCTCCACCTTCACGAAGGGCGCGTCCACCAACCGGGCGACCCGGCGGGCGATCTCCGTCTTGCCCACCCCCGTGGGACCGATCATGAGGATGTTCTTGGGGATCACGTCCCGCCGCACGGACTCCGGCAGCAGGCTGCGCCGGTACCGGTTCCGCAGCGCCACCGCCACCGCCCGCTTGGCCGCCTCCTGGCCCACGATGTGCTTGTCCAGCTCGGCCACGATGCGCCGCGGGGTGAGTTCCTCCATCCGGAAGGCCATCCCTACAGGGTCTCCACCACGATCCGGTCGTTCGTGTAGATACAGATCTCCGCGGCGATGCGCAGGGCCTCCCGCACCACCGCGTCCACGGGCAGCTGGGTGTGGCGCAGCAGGGCCCGCGCCGCCGCCTGCGCGTAGGGCCCTCCGCTGCCCACCCCGGCCACCCCGTCGTCCGGCTCCACCACGTCCCCCCCACCCGAAAGGATGAGCAGGTGCTCCCGGTCGCAGACCACCAGCACCGCCTCCAGGCGCCGCAAGACCCGGTCCGTCCGCCAGTCCTTGGCCAGGGCCACCGCCGCCCGGGGCAGGTTGCCCCGGTGCTCCGCCAGCTTGGCCTCGAACCGCTCGAACAGGGTGAGCCCGTCCGCGGCGGTGCCCGCGAAGCCCGCCAGCACCCCCTCCCCGATGCGCCGCACCTTGCTGGCGCCGTGCTTGAGCACCGTCTGGCCCAGGGTCACCTGGCCGTCGGAGCCCACCGCGGCGCGGCCGTCGCGGAGCACCGCCAGCACCGTGGTGTGGTGAAGCCGCCACATCCCACCTGGCAGTCTACCGCGCGCCCCGCGGGGCAACCACGTCCGGGGGCCTACGCCCGGGGGTGGGCGCGGTCGTACACCTCCTTGAGCCGCGCCCGGGTGGTGTGGGTGTAGACCTGGGTGGTCTGCAGGCTCCGGTGGCCCAGCAACTCCTGCACGGACCGCAAATCCGCGCCCCCGTCCAGCAGGTGGGTGGCGAAGCTGTGCCGCAGGGTGTGGGGGGTCGCCCGCACCGGCCCCAGGCACGCGCGCCCGTACCGCTTCAGCACCAGCTGCGCCCCGCGGGCGGAAAGGGGACGGCCGCGGTGGTTCACGAACACCGCGTCCACCCCCTCCGCCGCCAGGTGGGGCCTCGCCCGCGTGAGGTACGCGTCCAGGGCCGCGCGGGCGGCGCGGGTCAACAGCACCACCCGCTCCCGGTTCCCCTTCCCCACCACCCGCAGCTCCCGCCCGGAGGCCACGTCCCCCAAACGCAGGGCCAAGGCCTCGGAGACCCGCAGGCCCGCGCCGTACAGCAGCTCCAGCAAGGCCCGGTCCCGCAGGCCCAGGGGGGTGGATGCACCCGGGCCGGACAGCAACGCCCGCACCTGCGCGGGGCTCAGGTAGGCGGGCAGCCTGCGGGGACGGCGAGGCGGCCGCAGGCCGCGGAAGGGGTTGGTGGCCGCCCGCCCCGCGCGCACCAGGAACCGGAACAGGTGCCGCAGGGCGCTGAGCCGCCTGGCCACCGTGGCCCGGGCCCGTGAAGCCGCCACCTGCACCAGGTACCGCCGGGCGCAGGCCACGTCCACCTCCTGCCAAGCGTGGACGCCTTCCGCCGCCAAAAACCGCAGGAAGTCTCGCGCGTCCTGCGCGTACGCCTGCAGGGTGCCCGCGGACGCTCCCCGCTCCGCCCGCAGGACCCGCAAAAAGCGCCGCACGTCCTCCGCCAGGGCCTTCACCGGGCCGCCACCGGCTCCGGCTGGGACTCCTGCCGCTCGACGGCCTTGCAGGAGGGGTTCACGCACCGGTACAGGGTCTCGCCCCTCCGGGACCGCCGGGCCGCCATGGGATACCCGCACCGGCTGCACCGGCGGTCGGTGGGACGGTCCCACGAGGTGAAGTCGCAGGCAGGGTAGCGGGCGCACCCGTAGAAGATGCGCCCGCGCCGCGACCGCCGCTCCACCACCTCGCCTCCACACTTGGGACAAGACACCCCGATCCCCGCGGGGCGGGTGTACGTGCACTCCGGGTACCCGCTGCACGCGATGAAGGTCCCGAACCGGCCCTGCTTGCGGACCAGCTCCCGCCCGCAGCTGGGGCACCGTTCGCCCGTGGGCTCCGGTTTCCGCTCCACTTCCTGGATGAGCGCTTCCGCCCGCTGCAGGTCCTGGGCGAAGGGCTCGTAGAACTCCCGCACCACGCCCACCCAGTCCGCCTGGCCTTCCTCCACCCGGTCCAAGTCCTCTTCCAGGTGGGCGGTGAAGTCCACGTCCACGATGTCCGGGAAGTACTGCAGGAGCAGGTGGTTCACCAGCCGCCCCAGGTCCGTGGGCACCAGCCTGCGGTCCACCACCCGCACGTAGCCCCGTTTCTTGATGGTCTCCAGGGTGGGTGCGTACGTGGAGGGACGGCCGATCCCCTTCTCCTCCAGGGCCCGGACCAAGGTGGCCTCCGTGTACCGGGGCGGGGGTTGCGTGAAGTGCTGCTGCGGGACCAGGTCCACCAGCCGGAGCGGCTCGCCCACCGTCAGCTCCGGCAGCCACCCTTCGGCCAGCTCGTCCCCGTCCCCGGGCACCTCCCGGTACACCACCCAAAAACCGGGGAACTTCACCCGCTGGCCGGTGGCCCGCAGGAGGTAGTCGCCCGCGGCCACGTCCACGGACAGGGTGTCCAGCACCGCGGAGCTCATCTGGCTCGCCACGAACCGCTCCCAGATGAGCCGGTACAGCTTGTACTGGTCCGGCTTCAGGTACGGCCGGACCTTTTCGGGAGTGCGGTACACGGAGGTGGGGCGGATGGCCTCGTGGGCGTCCTGCGCGCCCCGGCGGGAGACGTACCGCCGCGGTTGGGCAGGCACGTACGCCTCCCCCCAGCGCTCCGCCACGAAGGTCCGGGCCTCCTCCTGCGCGGAGGACGCCACCCGCACGGAGTCCGTGCGCATGTAGGTGATCAACCCCACCGCGCCCTCCTCGCCCACGTCCAGCCCCTCGTACAGTTGCTGCGCCAGGGACATGGTGCGGGACGCGGAGTAGCCCAGCCGCCGGTTCGCCTCCTGCTGCAGGGTGCTGGTGATGAAGGGGGGAGCCGGGTGCCGCTGCTGGTCCCGGCGGCGCACCTCCGCCACCCGGTAGGCGGCGCCCTCCAGCTCCTGCAGGATGCGGCGGGCCTCCCGTTCGTCGGGGATCTCCACCTTCGCGGGGATCTCCACCTTCGCCTCGCCCCGCGACACCAGGCGCGCCTCGAACACCACGTCCGCGTCCACGCGGCTCAGCCGCGCGGTGATGGTCCAGTACTCCTGCGGGGTGAACGCCTCGATCTCGCGCTCCCGGTCGCAGACCAGGCGCAGGGCCACCGACTGAACGCGGCCCGCGCTCAGCCCGCCCCGGACCTTCCGCCACAACAGGGGGCTGAGCGTGTAGCCCACCAAGCGGTCCAGCACCCGGCGCGCCTGCTGTGCGGCCACGCGGTTCATGTCGATGTCCCGCGGGTGTTCCAGGGCGCGCCGGACCGCTTCCCGGGTAACCTCGTGGAACTCGATCCGGCGGATGTTGGGGTTCACGCCGTTCAGAAGGGTCTGCAGGTGCCAGGAGATGGCCTCCCCCTCCCGGTCCGGGTCGGGGGCCAGGTACACGGTGTGCGCGTCCCTCGCTGCCTCCCGCAGCTCCTTCAGGATGGGCCCCTTCCCCTTGATCACGATGTAGTGGGGGGAAAACCCGTTGTCCACGTCCACGCCCAACCGGGACTTGGGGAGGTCGCGCACGTGGCCCATGGACGCCACCACCCGGAAGCGCCGGTCCAACAGCTTCTTCAGGGTGCGCGCCTTGGTGGGCGACTCCACGATGACCAGGTTCTTTTTGGACACGGCGGTTCCCGCACGACCCCCTTTCGGCCGGCCCCATGGTAGCACAGGGCGTCAACCGAGCCCGCGGGGCACCTCAGCGGAACAGGTCCTTCCGCCGCGGGCGCACCAGCAGCCGGGCGCTGCCCTCTCCCCGCGCGGGCCAACCGCGCACCAGCACCAGGGGCCGGCCCTCGTCCGCCTGGCCCATGAGCAAGGTGGCCGCGGAGGCCAGCTCGTCCGCGCACGCCTCCACGGAGCTGGCCAGCACGTACCCGTACAGGTCCGTCCGGCCCCGGTGGTCCTGGAAGGGGGCCAGGCCCGCCAAGCCCACGCACACGCCCACCGCGCCCTCCCGGTGCGCGCGGCCGTGGGTGTCCGCCACCACCACGCCCACCCGGCACCCGAACTGGGCCCACACCGCGTCCCTCAGCCGCGCCGCGGAGGCGTCGGGGTCCACCGGCAACAGCACCGCGCAGTCCGGCCCCGCGTTGGACCGGTCCACTCCGCCGTTGGCGCACACGAACCCCAGGCGGTGCCGTGTGATCAACAGCCCGGGCCGCGCCCGGACCACCTCCACCGACTCCTGCAACACCAGCTGCACCAGCCTGGGATCCTTGCCGGTCCGGCGTGCCAGCCGTAGGGCCGGCGGGGACGGCTCCACCTCCGACAGGCGGACCACGCGGCCTTCCGCCACGGACACCACCTTGTGGGCCACCACCAGCACGTCCCCCTCCTGCGGGGACACCCCCGCGGCCCGCAGCGCGGAACCGGCCCACGCGCCCAGGTCGTCCCCCGGTTGGACCTTCGGCCCGGACAGCGCCTTCAGCCACAGCTCCACAGCCCCTCCCGCCTCCGTGGTATCCTGCGCAGCGCAGGGTTGGCTACGGCGCAGACCCCGTCCTTCCCTGCCGCGAGGAGGTCGTGCGGCTTGCCTTCTTGGGCGACGTGATGCTGGGCCGGCTGGTGAACCGCGCCCTGCAGGACAAGCCCCCCACGTACCCGTGGGGCGACGTGCTCCCCGTGCTGCGGGCCGCAGACGCCGTGGTGTGCAACCTGGAGTGCGTGCTGGCGGACCGGGGGGCGCCGTGGCCCGGCAAGCTGTTCACCTTCCGGGCGGACGCCCGCCACGTGCGGGTCCTGCAGGCGGCGGGCGTGCGCATGGTGAGCCTGGCGAACAACCACGTGCTGGACTTCGGGGACGCGGCGCTGCGGGAGTGTCTGGACGTGTTGGACCGGGCGGGGATCGCCCACGCGGGGGCGGGGCGCGACGGAGAGGGGGCGCGACGGAGAGGAAGCCCAGCGCCCCGCCCGTTGGAGGTGCGGGGACCGCACGGTGGGCGTGGTGGCCGTCACCGACAACGAGCCCGAATGGGAGGCGGGGCCCGGGCGGCCGGGGGTGTTCTACGCGCCCTTCGACCCCACGGACCCACGGTTTTGCCGCCTGCTGCAGCTCACCCAGGCGCTCGCGCGGGAGGTGGACCTGGCGGTGGTGTCCGCCCACTGGGGGCCCAACTGGGGCAGCCGGCCCCTGCCCGAGCACCGGGCGGCGGCGCGGCTTCTGGCGGAGGCGGGGGCGCACGTGGTGTGGGGACACAGCCCGCACGTGGTGCGGGGCGTGGAGTTCGTGGGCCGCTGCGTGGTGATGTACAGCTGCGGGGACTTCGTGGACGACTATGCGGTGGACGAGGTGGAGCGGAACGACTGGTCCTTCGTCTTCCTCTTGCACTGGCGGGCGGAGGGGGCGGAGGTGGAGGTCCTTCCCACGGTGATCCGGCGCTTCCGCGCGGAGCGGGCGCAGGGGTGGGAACGGCAGGCCCTCTGCCAGCGCATGCGGGAGCTGTGCGAGGAGCTGGGCACCCAGGTGCAGGAAACCCAGGAGGGGCTGCGCCTGCGGCCCGGCTAGCCGTCCGGTCCGCCCTCCCGCCCGCAGGGACCCTCCCCCACCAGCCGGCCCAGCCGGGCGCGGTGGCGGGCCACCCACCGGTACAGCCGCTCCACGGTGCCCGGCAAGGCCTCCGCCACGGCCGCAGGCCACCGGCCGCCCGGTAGCAGCCGGAGCAAGGGGGCCACCGCCTGGCCGCCGGAGTACACACGGCCCTGCGGGGTCACCAGGTGCCAGGAGCCCGCCCGCACCTCCGCGGGGACGCCCGCAAGCCAGCGGGCAGCCTGGGGGTCCTGCAGGGCACAGGGACGGATCCGGTGCGCCCGGTCCCACCGGAGAAGCTGGCGCACCGCCCACCGGCAGAACCCGCACTCCGCGTCGTACACCAGCACCGGGCCCTGTGCGCTCATGGCGCCGGTACGTCCACCTCCGGGACCAACCCGTGGACGATGTTCTCCGTGGCCAGGATGTGGTCCAGCATGAGGGCCCGTGCCTGCGCCGGTCGGTGCCCGCGGATGGCCTCCAGGATCCGCCAGTGGTACTCCGTGGAGTGGCGCAGCACCTCCTCGGAGTGGTGCACGATGAGGTCGAGGACCTCCGTGAGGGACGTCTGCAGGCGCACCACGCTGTCCAGCAGCAGGGGGCTTTTGGCCGCGGCCGCTATGCCGATGTGGAACCGCGCGTCGTAGGCGCGGTACACGGGGAAGTTCCGCTCCGCGCCCCGCATGCTGCTCAGCAGCTGTGCCAGGTCCCGCACCTCCCCGGGTGAGGCCCGCTGTGCGGCCAGCTCAGCGGCCGCGGGCTCCACCGCCCGACGGAAGTCCAGGATGGCGGGGATCTCCGGACGCAGCCGGCTCAGGACCGCCCGACGCTCCCGGGCCCGCGGCACGTCCGGCCAGCGCGCCACAAAGGTCCCTCCCGTCCTCCCGCGGCGCACCTCCAGGTAGCCCGCGTCCACCAGGATCCGCAGCGCCCCCCGGAGGGTGGAGCGGCTGACCCCCAGCCGCCGCGCCAGCTCCCGCTCCGGGGGAAGCTGGTCGCCCACCCGCACCAGCCGCGCCTTGATGACCCCCGCGATGCGCTCCACCGTCTCCTCCACCACGTTCCGGGAGCGCACGGGGCGGAACACCGCGGCCAGGAGGCGGTCCACCCCGCCCGCGGGAAGCGGCTCGCCCACCGCGCCCAGGCTCCGGGTCACCGGAACACCACCGGCACGCGGAAGACCATCCGGGCCGCGGCCACCACGGCCACGATCACCCCCACCGTCACGGTGGACAGGGCCGCGGCCGCGCTCAACTTCCCGTCCGTGGTGAGGGTGAGGACCGCGGTGGCGGGCAGGTCCAGGCCCGGAGAGATCAGGAAGATCACCGCGCTCAGGGTCACCATGCTTCGGACGAAGATGTACACCCCCGAGGAAAAGAAGGCAACCCGCAAAAGGGGGAAGAGGACCTGTACGAAGGTCCGGGTGGCGCTGGCCCCGAGGCTGTGGGCGGCCTCCTCCACGGACCGGTCCACCTGCTGCAGCGCCGCGGTGGCGGCGAGCGCCCCCAGCGTCACGAAGCGGAACACGTACGACAGCACGACGAACCCCAGGCCCATCACGGTTCCCGGCACCGCGGCTGGCAGCAGGGCCAGGGCGTACAGAAGCCGGCTGCCCCACGGCCGGAGGCGGTGCACCACGTACGCCACCACCACGCTCAACCCCGCGCCTGCCAGCGCCGCCACGCCGGAGAGCTTCAGGCCCGTGGGGAAGGCTTCCCGCACGCCCAGGGCGTCGAAGCGGTAGTGGGCCAGGGTGAGCCGCCAGTCGTACCCCCACACCCGCACCACGGAAGCCACGGCCAACGTCCCGTACACGAGGAGGACAAACCCGGCCCACCCCCACGCGAAGCCACCTGCGGCCAGCCTGCCCCAGCCACGGGTAGGCTGCAGGAACGGCCGACTGTGGCCTCCCAGGGTCGCCGCGGCCTTGCGCCGGAAGTACCCGTCCAGGAGGAACGACCCCACCGCGGGCACCAGCAGCACCACGCTCACCACCGAGGCCATGCCGAACCGTTGGAGCCCGAACACCTGGGTGTAGATCTCCGTGGCCAGGACCCGGTAGTCGCCGCCCACCACCACGGGCGTGCCGAAGTCGGTGATCACCAAGTTGAACACGAGGAAGGCCGCGCCCGCCACCGCGTACCGGACCGTGGGCAGGGTCACCCACCAGAAGATCCGCCACCCCCGGGCGCCCAGGCTCTGGGCGGCCTCGTACAGGCTGGCGTCCACCCCGCTCAACCCCGTGTACAGGACCAGCAGGGCGTGCGGGAAACAGTAGAACACCTCTCCCAGCACGATCCCCACCGGGCCGTACACGCTCCAGTCCAGGCCCAGCAGGGTCCGGGTGACCAGCCCGTTGCGGCCGAACAGGAAGATCAGCCCCAGCGCCTGCACGAAGGAGGGGGCGATGAGGGGCAGCAGCCCCACCGTCCACAGCACCGACCGTCCCCACAGGGTGGTCCGGGTCAGCACGTACGCGTACCCGAAGGCCAGGCACACGGTGAGCACCGTGGACACCACGCAGACCACCAGGGTGTTCCACAGGGTCTGGAACAGTTTGGGCTCCCGCAGGAACTCCGCGTAGTGGTCCCAGGTGAAGGCGCCCGCCTTCCAGAAGGACCGGGCCACCACCTCCCCCAGCGGGTACAGGACGAACACGCAGAAGGCCGCCAGCAGGACAGCACCCACACCCCGCCCCACCCACAGGTCCTGTGCCACCCACCTGCGGGCGGCGGACGGGACCACCACGGGGGGCGCACTCATGGGGACGGGGGGAACAGCAGGATGGCCTCCGGCGGGATGTGCAGCCACACCGGCGCCTGTGGCCTCAGGCGACCGTCCGCCACGACCTCCTGGGCCACGTCCACCGCCAGCAGGTCGGCTCCCGCCCGCACGTGCAGCCGCACGTACGGGCCGAAAAAGGTCCACGCCTCCACCACGCCCCGCACGCGGTTTCCGCCCGGCGTCCCTTCCGCACCGTCCACCAGCCGCAGCCGCTCGGGGCGTACTGCCACCACCACGGGCCCCGGGGCGGTGGGCCCGCTTGCCACCTCCAGCGCCACCTCTCCCCACCACACCCTGCCCCGCTCGTCCACCCGGGCGGGCAGGAGGTTGGTGGTGCCCACGAAGTCCGCCACAAAGGAGGTGGCAGGCCGGAGGTACACCTCCCAGGGAGGGCCCACCTGCTGGACCCGGCCGTTCCACATCACCACCAGGCGGTCCGCGAGGGAAAGCGCCTCCTCCTGGTCGTGGGTGACGTACACCACGGTCACGCCCAGCTCCCGTTGGATCCTGCGGATCTCCGCGCGCAGCCGGACCCGGATCTTGGCGTCCAGGGCCGAAAGGGGCTCGTCCAACAGCAGGACCCGGGGCTGGACCGCCAGGGCCCTCGCCAGGGCCACCCGCTGCTGCATGCCCCCGCTGAGCTGGGCGGGGTACAGCCGGCCCGCGTGCTGGAGGCCCACCAGGGCCAGCATCTCCTCCACCCGGGCCCGCACGGTGGAGGCAGGCAGCCGGCGGACGCGCAGGCCGAAGGCCACGTTGTCCCACACGGTCATGTGCGGGAACAGGGCGTACGACTGGAACACGATCCCGAAGTGGCGCTGTTGGGGAGGCAGGTGGTGGACGGGAAAGCCCCGGTAGTAGATGGCGCCCGCGGTAGGCGTCTCAAACCCGGCCACCAGCCGCAGCAGGGTGGACTTCCCGCAGCCGCTGGGCCCCAGCACGCACACGAACTCCCCCGCGCCCACCTCCAGGGTCACGCCGTCCACCGCCACCACGGACCCGAAGCGTTTGCTGAGCCGGTCCAGGACCAGCTCCGCCTCCATGGCCCTCCACCCCCGGGAAAGCGGGCGGGGTGCTAGCGGGCGAAGCGCCGCTTCCACTCCTCCAGGATCCGCTGCCGGTTCTCCGCCGCCCACCGGAAGTCCACCTTCAGCAGGGGTACCGTGTGCAGGGCGGGCACGTGCGGGCCCGCGGTCACCCCCGGCATGGTGACCCCCATCTTCCACTGGGCGTAGGCGCGCATGGCGCTCAGGCTGATGGCCCAGTCCAAAAACCGGCGGGCCGCCTGAGGGTTCCGAGCCCCCTTCAGCAGCGCGTTCACCTCCAGCTCGTACCCGGTACCGTCCGGCCACACCAGCTCCACGGGGAAGCCCTGCTGCTTGAAGGTGAGGACCGCGAAGTCCAGGGAGAGGGCCACCGGGATCTCCCCCTGCGCGGCCATGCGGGCAGGGGCCCCTCCGCTGCGGGTGTACTGTGCGATGTTCTTGTCCAGCTCCGCCAAGTACGCCCACCCGCGCTGCTCCCCGAACTTGGTGAGCACCGCCACCACGTGCAAGAACCCCGTCCCCGAGGTCAGCGGGTTCGGCATGATGATGAGGCCCTTGTACGCAGGCTGCAGCAGCTCGTTCCACGTCCGCGGGACGGCCAACCGGCGCTTGGACAGCTCCACGGTGTTGACCGCGATGGCGCCCACGTACAGGTCGATGCCCGTCCAGTACCCCTGCGGGTCGCGGAACTGCCGGAGGATCTTGTACGCCCCCTTGGGGACGTAGGGCTCCAGGACACCTTCCCGGACCATGGGGATGACGGAGGTGGCCGCCACCCCCCACAGCACGTCCGCCTGGGGGTTGGCCTTCTCCGCCAGCACCCGGGCGGCCAGCTCCCCCGTGGACAGCCGCAGAACCCGGACGTCCAGGTCCGGCAGGTCCTGCCGGGCCACCTTCAGGTACTCCGCGATCTCGTCGTTCTCCAGGGCGGAGTACACCACCACGGGCGTGGCCGCG
>FWWM01001855.1_pt1 | contig 61250 bp, 59 predicted proteins | sample 2228351 | NCBI WGS metagenome assembly FWWM01 (sample SAMEA103939774, study PRJEB20133) | metagenome
TAAAACATTGAGGCAGCGTATAGATATTGTGAGCCTTTCAAGGGAAATAGAACGATTGAGTGAAGAACTCTCCCTTGCTTATGGAAACAAACTCATGGACTTAATAATGCTCAATCTTAATCTAATTTCGAAGAGATTTTATTTTGAGGAAAGACGGATAAAGGCAAATAAAACAGGTTGACATAATCCATAGTCAAAGGTTAATTTAGATTATGCAATTTAAACGGTTCATAATAATTATTATTCTGATGATACCGGGATTACTCTATCTAATAGAGAAGGATTCTGTGATGGCCTTCAGTGGTTGCGAAGAAAACTGTGAGAAATGCCATAGCCTTAACACGGATGAGGTAAAGTTAATCCTGAATAAATTAAAGGCAGAGGATGCCAGGATCCTCAAGATTCAGATGAGTCCCATTAAAGGTCTATGGGAGGTGGCAATTGAGAGCAAGGGGCAGCGGGGGCTGCTCTATGTGGACTTTTCAAAGAAATACCTTGTTAGTGGCTCTATTGTTGAGGTCAATGCTGCAATCAACAAGACAAGACAGAGACTTGATGAGTTAAATAAAGATAGAAAGATCAATCCTGCCAGTGTTCCCTTAAAGGATGCACTTATACTCGGAAGCAATGCTGCACCCAAAAGGGTTATTGTATTCACCGACCCTGATTGACCTTACTGCGGAAAACTTCATCAGGAGATGAAGAAGGTCATAGCAAAAAGGTTTGATATTGCCTTTTATCTGAAGCTTTTCCCCCTCAAATTTCACAAGGATGCCTACTGGAAGTCGAAGAGTATTATCTGCAACAGGTCGATGAAGATGCTTGAGGATAATTTTAATAAAAAGGCCGTACCAAAAACTGATTGTGACACTAAAGAGATTGATGAGACTATAAAATTTGCAGAGAAGCATGGCATAACAGGAACTCCAACAATGATCCTTCCAGATGGTTCTATCTACCAGGGGACAATTGATGCGGAAGGTCTGATAAAGCTAATCGAAGATCACGTCATTCGATAAGCCTAAATTCCCATCTTTTTAGGCACTATGAGATCTAAGGCATTAAATATGTCCTTCTGTTTTTTTGTTAACTCCTGAACAAATAATTCATCATCATATATTTTACACTTTAGATTCCTTAAGATTAGGGTTGCCTCTTCTACAGTATATTTGGTCCCCAGAAAGTTCTTTAATCTTGCAAATACTATCAGGGCAACAAATATTAGAAAAAGATATCCCCTCAAGGTCTCTTCTGTGTGGACTCTTAGTGGTACTAACCTTAAGTCGTCTTTACTGAAACCAAATAGATGCTCTACTGCCTGCTTTAGATAATAGACCGATACAACCTCATTTTTATCTATTAGCATGGATGATACAAGTATCATTATGCCCTGTTTTTTTAGCTTATATTCTATATCTTCTAAGCCTTCTCCCTGTAGGGCATCTATTATTAATCTCTTTGTCTCCCTTGCCTTTCTCTCAGGGTCAAGGACTATATATGCATATGCCTTATTGCCGTATAGCTCTATCTGGCTTGTCTTGATAAAGAGCGCCCTTTTTCCGTATACAGTGGCATTCTCTACCTTCTCAAGCTCCTTTGCCTCCTTCTCTATTAACTCTCTATAGATGATCCTTGATGAGGGTAGACGACTTATAAAGTCTATGCCATCATGGTATAGACCCTTTATATTTTCTTCTGAGAAAAAACCTGCATCTGTCAATACAAAGCTTTTGGATATCCCATATCCTTTAAGTTCTTGTATGGTTAACGAAAGGGTGGATACATCCACTATATTGCCAGGGAGGTACCTGTAATAAAGGTGAAGCTTGTTATTTCTATCTACCACACACAAGAGCTTTATTTGCTTGTCAATGTCACTATCATGATATCCCCACTCATTGATAGGTATCTTTATCTGATTGGGTAATGCTGTGGTATCTATTATTATCCCCTCTATGGGTTCAGTAAAGGAGCTTATATATCTTCTGAAGAATTCCCTCTGGAGTCTTTCATCACCGAGTATCTTTAATACCCTGCTTATGCTCTGGGATGAAAGGTCTTTTGTTTTATATATAAATCTCACCACATTGCCTTCATACCAGTTTTGTGCATACATCATGGCAGAGGGTTGTAAAAGACGATAGCTCAATAAGGATAGTATTAATGTTGAGTTCTTCTTAAAGACCTCTTTGACTAATGCTTCTATCCCTGTCTTTTTTAATACTTCGCTTAATAGAAATCCATCGCCAAAATCGAGGATATATTTCTCTTTTTTATAATCAGACCTCTTGATAATCTCACCCGTGTCATCTACACGTCCCAGATACCTCACCTTCTGTCTTGGTGATTTGGTATTACAGTCCCAGTAAGAGGTGACCTCATATGCATATTTATTCTTACCAAAGGTTTTATATCTTATATAACTCATAATGCCTATGTTAGGCATAATGACATAATTAACAATAGTATGTCAAGAATAAAAATATTACCTATCGGGAAGTTACAATTTATTCATGGTGGAAGAAAATTAATAGTGCCTAAGGATTGAGGATTTTAGGATAAGATCAAGCTAGAGCGCCACATTAAATGTTCTCAATATCCAGTTCAGAAGTCCCCCAACGAGGAAGGCTATAGGAAAGACAATGGCAATAATCAAGAGGGCAGTTCTCAAACCCATCTCTTTAATGATCATAAAGAAGTTTGCAAGACATGGGACAAAGAGGGTTATTGCTACAAGGCTAACAACCGATTGAATAGGTGTTAAAAGCCCCTTTTCTGCCATAATAAATAGACCCGCTGCACCGTAATCTCTCCTTAAGAAGCCGAGGATAAACGACTCTGTAGTCTTCTCAGGCAGCCCGACGAGGTTCACTATTACTGGAGAAGCAACCCCTTCAATAAATGTCAGGAGGTTTAGTTTATGAAGCAGAAAAAGTATAAATGTGCCCAGCATAAACAGGGGGACTGCCTCTTTCAAATACCATTCAACTCTGCCCACGGTCTTGATGATTATATTCATTATATTGGGTTGCCTTATAGGTGGTATCTCAAGGAAAAAATCTGTCTTTTCTCCCTTTACAAGTTTTGAAGCAAGATAACCTGATATTAGAAGCACTATAATAATACAGAGCAACCATATTATAGTGGCCTCAAATGATAAGGCACCAAGCATACCAAGTATCACGCCAAGCTGGGCAGAACATGGTATTGCCAGGGCCAGGAGAAAAATTGTTATAACACGCTCCCTTCTTGTCTCAAGAATTCTTGATGTCATAACCGCCATTGTCCCGCAGCCAAGACCTAACACCATTGGCAAAACCGCCTTACCATTAAGACCCATTATATTGAATATCCTGTTTGTCATGATTGCAAGCCGGGGCAGATAGCCGCTGTCTTCAAGTATGGCAAAGGCTATAAAGAATGTAGTTGTTATAGGTAGTATTATTGCTATTGCATAGGTGAGAGCCACTGTTATCAATCCATATTCTCCAACAAGCAATTCCTGTATGATCTCAAGAGGAATCAAGAGCTTAACAACCTTTTCTGCCATAGGGTTAATATAATTACCAAAGACACTATTCTCAAGAAAATCAACAAGCGTCCCGGCCCCAAAAACTCCGACAAACTCATAAAGACCAAAAAGCACAGCCAGCAAAATAGGGATGCCCCATAAGGGGTGCATACTTATCCTTCCAATAATAAAAAACAACTGTCCAGTTTCGGCAGGGATACGTCTGACCACCTTTTCTGTTATATCTTTTGCGAGGTTAAGTCGTGTCTGATTTATTAAGGAACTCAATGAGGCATTAAATTTCAATTGACATTCATCCCTTAACATTTCGATCTCTCTGATCGTCTCATTTGATAGATTAGCTCTTAGCCATTCCCTCAGGCTCTCATCACTGGCAAGTATCATCAACGATAGAGCTCTTTTTGATATTGCTGAATTCGGCAAGTATGTTGATATCCTATCAATATATTCCTCGAGCTTATCCGGATATCTAATCTTTAACTTTGATAATGAAGGATTCATCATGGATACCTTAAGTTCCTTAATACCTTTTTTCTGCGGTGCAATAGTCGAAACAACCTGGACACCAAGAATCTCTGATAATTGGGCAGTGTCTATCACAATTCCTCTGTCTCTTGCCTCATCAGCCATGTTCAGGTCAAGGATCATGGGGATCCCCGTTTCAATTATCTGAAGGGTTAAAAGCAGTGTCCTTGTTAGATTCTTTGCATCAGCTACTTGAATGATTGACGATGGTCTTTCTTTTAACAAAATATCCCTTGTGACCTTCTCATCCTCACTCATTGGAATAAGACCGTTGGTTCCGGGCGTATCAACAAGAACAAATTTAGTACCATTAAGAGATATATTCCCGTAAGAGACTTCAACAGTGGTCCCTGGATAATTAGATACTGTTACGTATCTGCCTGTTAAAAGGCCAAAAATTACACTCTTACCCACATTGGGATTACCAACAAGGGCTATTCGTTTATAGGACTTCTCTTTTTGACCATGCCTGTGCCTATACCTATGCGTGTGACTTTCGTGCATGCCTTAGTATAAATGAAACTGATTATCAATTTCAACTAAACCTTCTGCACGTAAGCATCTTTTTTTCCGTGATGAAATTCAGGCTGCATATTGTGTAAGTTCCTTTCGACGTTCCTGCCAGTATGTATCCCATTCACCATTCAGTTTCAAAAGCCTAAGCATTAATAAGGGGTTTGCACCCCTCTTATACCAGCTCATCCCCCGTTTCTTAAATCTTCTAGCAACTGTAATATCTGGCGGTATAATTTAAATTGTGTCTATGAATAAGAAGGCATTATATTATTGACTATGGAGAGAAGGGCGGAAGAGACCAGATGGTTATGGCGAAAAGAGATACAGAACTATTAAAACACAAAAAGGAGGATATAGAGGACATGGAACAGATGGATTTAGAAGGCATATTAAAGCAGATTTCTCAGATTAACACAAAGGATGGCATGGCCATGATATCAGCAATGCTATTGAATGCCCTAATGCAGAAAGAAAGGCAGATATATCTAAAAAACAGCACAGAAAACAAGGCTAATGGTTATTATGACAGAAATCTTGCCTGTTTATTTGGCAATCTTGCTCTCTCTATTCCCGGAGATAGAAAAGGGGAATTTCGTCCTTCTATTCTGCCTTCCCAGTGGCAAAGGGTGGATGATTCTTTTGAAGACTTTATAACCAATCTTGTATTACAGAGTTATTCACCAAATAAAATCAGGGCTTTATTAAACTCGATGAATCTGCCTTATTCAGCTGAACAGATAGAGGAGATAAAAGAAGAACTATACTTAAAGGCAAAGGAGATGAAAACAAAGGATCTTACAGAAAATGTCTTTGCACTTTTTATAGATGCATATCATACAAGCATAAAGGATGAAGATACAAACAGGGTAAAGAAGGCTGTTATTTACAACATCATAGGGATAGATATGGAGGGGAGGAAGGGGTTATATGGTTATTATATTTTCTTTGGTTCAGAAAGCAAAGAGGACTGGCTTCAGGTATTAAATGATTTGATACAAAGGGGACTTAAAAGGGTGATGTTGATAGTTTCTGACGATTTTACAGGGTTATCTTCTGCGATAAAGGCATTGTTTCCTGATACAGATCATCAGTTGTGTTTTATTCACATGCAAAGGAATATAAGGAAGAACATGTCAAAAGAAGATGCGAAGGTGTTTTATGAAGAGTTGGAGTCAATAAAGTTGCTAAAGGACTATGATAAGGCTATTTTAAGATTTGAAGAGTTATGTAAGAGATTTGAAAGGAAATATCCAGTATTTATGAAGACACTTCAATCTAAGAAGGAGTTATATGTTACCTATCTGAAATATCCTGAACAGATAAGGAAACATATATATACAACAAATATAGTAGAAAACTTTAACAGCAGACTTGAAAATATAAGGATCAACAGTGGTGGATATTTTCAGTCTGTAAAGACAGCGGAGGTTGCTATATATGTTACAATTAATAGAATACATAACAGCAAATGGAGAAAGCCTTTGCCAGCAGCAAGGGCTGCCCTTTATGAACTTAAACAAATGTTTAACGCTAAATTCTCTTCATAGACACAATTCTCTTGACAAGTGCCATTGAGCCTCTCATAACTCTTTAACTGGATCTCTCCGTCTCTGCCACGAAGGCGGGGATGTTCTACCCGTATTTTCTGATCTCCTATATACACTGAACCAGGCTGGCTTGCTAATTTTTGGACCCGGGGATTGAACGGCTTGTAGTCAGGACCTGCTATCTCTTTCCTGTCTATATACATTATCGACTCTGCCATCATTCTGCCTAATTCCATCAGCATTGCATCAAATCACCTCTTACCAGCGTTAATATCTGATACATCCTGTCTAATATCCACCCCTTCCCTTGTGCTTCCTTAATTACCCATATTGACTTTTTCCTGCGTTTTGTGCTTTCCTTCATTTGTGGCTCCTTTCTTAAATAAATATGTTTTGCTTTCTGTGGATTATCCCACAGAGGGATCCACTCTTTCAAATTTCAACTAAAAATAGTATAACCTCCAGTAAGATAGACCCGGATCTCGGTGGCAGGAAAAGAGATATAGAATTTCCCAATATGTACAAGTTTATGGCAGCAGCCACATACCTCGACCCCTACAATATTGATGCCTATTATTTCACAGAGGCAGCTTTTACCTGGGAACTTGGCAGGATTAAGGAGGTCAACACACTTCTTGAAAGGGGACTCGAATGGAGAACATGGGATTCGTTGATACCATTCTTTATAGGTTTTAACCATTTCTACTTCCTCAGGGATTTCAGCAGTGCAGCAAGATATATGAAGATAACAGCAGAGCGCTCAAAAAATCCCTTTTATGTAAATCTTGCTGCAAGATTTCTCTATGAATCTGATGAAACAGCCCTTGCAATCGATTTTATAAAGGCGATGATTAACGAGACTCACAATCTACTAATGAAAAGGGATATGGAAAAAAGACTCAGGGCACTTGAGGCTGTACATTATCTCGAAAATGCAGTATTGAACTTTATGGCACGATTCAATAGAGAGCCACAGAATTTAGAGGAACTAATAAAGGCAGGGCTCGTTGAGACCATTCCTAAGGACCCCTATGGTGGCAGATTCTATCTTGACGAAAAGGCAAAGGTGAGAACAACAAGCAAATTTGCCATGACGTCAGACCATTAGGCAATCATGCCTTGGACATACATTACCCCGGGGAGTTATAATTATATCATGGTCTGCCTTTAAAATGATCCTGATTGAGCATTTACCATGGAGATGGAAATGATAAATTCATGCAAATCTCGTGGCTTCAGCTTCTCTGCAGTTGAGGCTGCTATCAAGCACCCTGGACGCAAGGATCTTGCCCTGATACATTCAGAGGATGTATCTGTCATGGCTGGCCTTTTTACAAGAAATAGGGTTAAGGCAGCACCTGTCAGGCTTGATATGAAAAGAATAAGGTCAGGATTGGGACAGGCCATCATCATAAACAGTGGTAATGCCAATGCCTGCACAGGAGAAAAAGGCGAAGATGATGCAAGGGTGATGACCTCTCTTGTAGCAAGGGGACTTGGTCTCGATGAAAGCCTTGTTTACGTGAGTTCCACCGGTGTCATTGGTACACCACTGCCAATGGACAGGATTATCCCTGCTATCTCTCATCTCATTGAAAGACTTGGAAATGACAGCATCTTAGATGTGGCAAGGGCAATTATGACAACAGATACATTTCCAAAGGTGGCAGAGAGGGAGGTCAGAATTGGTAATGTCAGAGGTTATATAACAGGCCTATGCAAGGGAGCAGGTATGATAAGGCCTGACATGGCCACAATGCTCTGTTTTATCTTGACAGACCTGAACGTACAACAGCCAGCCTTTAAGGTCTCACTCAAGAAGGCAGTGGATGCCTCTTTTAACAGGATTACCGTTGATGGGGATATGTCAACTAATGATACCGTCTTAGCTATGGCGAATAGCCTGGCAGGAAATAGGGCTATTCAGGAAGGCTCCAGGGCTCACAGGACCTTTGAGTCTGCCCTTACAGAGGTGGCAATGGAGTTAAGTAAGATGATAGTGATGGATGCAGAGGGGGCAACAAAGGTTGTAGAAATAACAGTCAAAAATGCAAAGAATCTCAGGGATGCGGAGAAGGCAGCCTCTTCAGTAGCCAACTCTCTCCTCGTTAAAACAGCAATCTACGGGAGGGACGCTAACTGGGGCAGGATAATGGCAGCCCTTGGATACTCTAAAGTGGCATTGAGAGAAAAGGACATAGACATCTATATAAACGGTGTAAAGATAGTCAGCCGAGGCCTCGGCACAGGTAAAGACAGAGAGTCAGAAGATTTATTCAAGAATAAAGAGGTTAAGATCTTGATTGACCTGAGAATGGGAAAAGGTTCTGCTCGAGTTCTTACCTGTGACCTCTCTGAGGAGTATGTAAAGATTAATGCCCACTACAGGACATAATAAAAACTTATAAACCTAAATTTATAATTTATAGATTATCCTATATTCACCTCTTGACAAATCCCTCAATTTGTGTAATCATATAATTAATTTTAGCGCCTCGTTACCTCCCCTAAGCTGCTGTTCAGTTCCCACGAACAGCAGCTACTTTTTTTATGACAACAAGCTCATATTGCCTCGACCCAAGACCAAGCCTCTCGGCCTCTTCTATCTGAATGTAATAGGGCTTTTTATGGATATCGTAGAGGATATCCCTCTCGATTTCTCCTCCTTCCCGGGCAGCTGAATCAGGCAGGGGTCTTGAGTTAAGGAGCATGTCTATGCTTGCCTGCTCAATCGCCACTATATCATCGGATAAGAGGATCCCTTTGTCCTGAATAACAGGGACATCAGCAGCAGGCATACAGTCGCACTCGGGCTGAACTTCTGTTAAAAAGTTTATGTAAAGGACCTTATTCTTACCAAATGTGCTCAGGACTGCCTTTGCTGCCTCGGCAAGGGACCTCATAAACCGTTCGTCATCTCCTGGAAGGTGCAATGCCTCTGACTGACAGACCCTGACACACCTGCCACACCTCCAGCAGGTGTCACCATCCCAGACAAGCTCATTGTCTTCGTTAAAGACAATTGCATAAAGGGGGCAGACCTCAGCACATTGATAACATAATTCACACCTTTCATTATCCCATACAATGTTTCCTTCTCCAATAGTATGCATTGCTCCCCTTCCACACTTCCAGCCACAGTTCCTGTGTGAGCTACTTACACCACCCATCGCCACATTCTTGATGGCCCCTCCATAACCGGCATTTATATGTCCCTTTACATGACTGCAAACTACCATGGCAGGTACATCATAAATAACAGAGGCAACAGCAATCTCGCCAAGTATCTCCCCTGCCCTCACCATTATATTGTCATTACCATAAAGGCCATCAGCAAGCACAACAGGAGCTCCCACAGAAAGGTGGTTAATACCATTCTGATTTGCCACTTCAAGGTAATCAAGGCCCTGAATCCTTACTGTATCCGTTACAAAGGGTTTTGCCCCTATTTTCTTGATGGCCTCCACAACCCTCCTCAGGAAGACAGGCCTTATGATTCTATGAGCTCCCGGTGAGCCAAAATGGGTCTTTACAGCAACCCATTCCTTTGGACTGAAGAAGTTGGAAAGGCCAACCTCTTCAAGAAGCCTGTCGAGCTTGCCAGGCATACTGTCATCATAGTTCCATTTCAATGCCCTTGCCGGTGCAAAATATACGCTGGCCATAATCACTCCTTCCTAGCCACTTTGTTATAAATCAGGGCTATAAAGTAGCCACTGACAAGACCATCGAGAAATCCATAGAGAAGCCCAAGAAATCCTCCGAGCGGGGATATGCTATACCCCGGGTATATGGATTGAGCCAGAACCTCCAGAAAGAGTTTCCCGTATCCTGTAAGATAAGAGACCTCAGTTGTTATGAAAAGTGATACTCCCCAGACAGTGCCAAGGCCAATACCGAGTGCTAAGGGTTTGAGTCTCATCCTGCAAGGCTCCTGTTATAAAGTTCCTTCTTGCTTAATCCATATGTCTCTGCAACACGCCTGACAGCATCCTTTCTACTCCTTCCCTTTTTGATGAGTAACATGACCTCATTAAGGGCTTCATCCATTGTTTTTCGTTCCCCTTCCCTCTCTGTTTTACCTTCAAGGACTATAACAAACTCTCCTGCAACTGTACTGTCTTTTATAGCAGAGATGACATCTTCAAGTTGTCCCCTGAAGACCTCTTCATGTATCTTTGTTATTTCTTTGAAGACAGCTACATTTCTATTGCCAAGGCTATTCAGTATATCCTCAAGTGTCTCGACAAGCCGGTGCGGTGCCTCATAAAAAATAAGGGTTCCGGTTTCGATACTCAATTCCTTTAAGGCCTTTAGCCTGTGAGAGGCCCTTGAGGGAAGAAAGCCAACAAAGGTAAAGCGCTTTGAGGTGAAGCCCGAAACAGAAAGGGCAGTTATAAGGGCTGATGGCCCTGGTATCGGGACTACATTGAAGCCCTCATCAATTGCCCTCCTGATAACAATCCCCCCGGGGTCAGAGATGCCAGGGGTTCCGGCATCGGTTATCAAAGCAATAGACTGCCCCTTCTCAAGCCTCTTGATTATCTCCTCGGACCTGACCTTTTCCTTCTCTCCCCAGTAACTGATAAGAGGCTTCGATATGCCATAATGTGACAGCAATTTTAAGGAGTGCCTTGTGTCCTCAGCAGCTATAACATCCACCTCTTTCAGTACCCTGAGTGCCCTGAGGGTTATGTCCTCAAGGTTACCTATTGGAGTGGAGACTATGTAAAGGGTCCCTTTCATTTAAAAGGAACGAGCTATTTTTTAAAGCCCTCTTTAAAGGCAGTGAGCCATTTTATGTGGCTTTTTTCCTCACTGATAATCTCCTCCACCACCTCTTTCTCCTTCACAGAACCGAGGAGTCCGTAAAAATAGAGAAGTGTTTCCTTCTCAAAGCCTATTGCAAACTCAACAGCCTCATCAATGGATTTTACATGACTCAGCGACGGCAGTGCCTTGCCCTTTCCCAGGAAGAATTCAGATTCCACTATTGCCCTAAGATATTCTGATGCCTCTTCCCAGTTTTCAGGCTCTTCGTCCTTTATTACAGTGAGCAGTTCAGAGAACCTCTGTTCGTGAAGGAGTTCCTTTTCGGCCAGTGTGGAGAAGAGTCTTGTGAATTTCTCGTTGTCCTTGAACCTCTCCTTCATGGTGGTATAAAAATCATAGCCAAGCTTCTCTGTCCTTATAGCCTGTTCGATAACCTCTCTGATTGAAAATCTCTCCATAAAACCTCCTTATTTATAAATTTCTACTCAACATTAAGTAGTTTTCTCAGTTTCCTGTCTGCCCTGATAATCTCGTCAAGATTGTCGCCAGTAATATCCCAGGAATACTCTCCCTTATTATTCCTGTGCAGTTTGACCTTAACAGGTTTGTGGGGTTTTACCTGCTGGACCTCAGGTTGTTTCCTGAACTGCATCTCTGTCCGCTCGGCACTTAAGGCATTATTGCAAATAGTCATGACAAGGAAAACCATTACCATACTCAGACCTGTCTGCCGTGCTAAAGGCACAGGCAGGCCTGTCTTTTTTCTTTCACCACCATGCATTAACTTCTTCCACCCCCTTACTTAAGCTTTAATAACTCTTATATCTGTTTGTGATCGGAAATCGCCTGTCCCTCCCAAAGGCCCGTCGGGTAATCTTAATCCCTAGCGGTGATTGTCTCCTTTTATACTCACTGCCATCAATCATCCTTAAGACCTTTTCAACACACTCAGGCTCGCAACCAAACATAACGATCTCCTCAAAGCTCTTATCCTCCTCTACATAGGCCTTGAGAATCGGGTCAAGAACAGGATAAGGCGGCAGTGTGTCAGTATCCCTCTGGTCAGGTTTAAGCTCTGCTGAAGGCTCCTTTGTAAGGACCCTCTCAGGAATTATATCTCTACCCTCTCTTCTGTTTATCCAGCGGCAGAGTTCATAGACCATTGTCTTTGGCACATCCTTAATTACAGCAAACCCACCGGCCATATCTCCATAGAGTGTAGCGTAACCCACACTCATCTCTGATTTATTACCCGTTGTAAGGACTATCCATTTGAATTTATTAGAGAATGCCATCAATATATTCCCCCTGATCCTTGCCTGTATATTCTCCTCTGTTGTGTTTTGGGGGAGACCCTTAAAATGACCTGAAAGATTTTTCAGATATGTCTCGAAAATCTCAGTTATTGGAACCTCAATCAACTCTACACCCAGGTTCTCAGCTACCTTATAAGCATCTTCCCTGCTCTCCTTTGATGTGTACTGGGATGGCATAAAGAGACATCGAACATTTTCCTTACCGAGGGCATCTACGGCAATGGCTGCAACAAGGCTTGAGTCTATCCCGCCGCTTAAACCAATAAAAGCTCCCCTGAAGTTATTTTTGCGAATATAGTCTCTTGTGCCAAGTACGAGGGCATTGTAAACCTCTCCTATTGGTTCGAGAGGCGACAACACCACCGGTGCCAGAGGCTTCCTTTTATCTCTGATCCTTTCCCTCGATACTGAAATCCTTTCCACCTTTTCGAGGGATACAAGTTTCTGCCTTCTCCTCGGATCATGGAGTCTCCTCATAAAGACAGCATCAAGATTAAGGTCTATTAATAAAAGGTCCTCTTCGAACTGCCTCCCCCGGCAAATGACCTCACCCTGTTCGTTGATTAAAAGGCTCTGGCCATCAAATACAAGTTCATCCTGACCACCAACGGTATTAAGATATGCAACGATTACGGCATTGTCTGCAGCCCTTGTGGAGAGCATCTTCTCTCTGAATGGGGCCTTACCAATACAATAGGGCGATGCGTTTATGTTAATAAGTACCTCAGCGCCTGAAAGGGATTGTATATGGGCTGGACCCTCAGGATACCACAGATCTTCACAGATATTAACGCCTATCGTGACATCGCCGATCTCATAAACAGGTGAACGTGTTCCTGCCTGAAAGTATCTAAACTCATCAAATACACCATAATTTGGCAGAAACATCTTTTGATAGACGTCAACAACCCTTTTATTATGAATAATAGCTGCTGCATTGTATATATCATCCCTTTTGTCAACAAAGCCAACTATAACGGTTGCATCCCAGACCTCCTCCTTTATCTCTTTCAGGATTTCGATGTTGTCCTTAATGAACTGTGGTTTCAGGAGGAGGTCTTCTGGTGGATAGCCTGTTATGGCCAGTTCAGGAAAGGCTATGATGTCAGGGCTATACTCCATAGCCATCCTTATATAATCTATTATCTTATCCCTGTTGCCCTCAAGGTCACCCACTGTGGGATTAATCTGTGCAAGGGCGAGTCTCAATATCTTCATGAAATAATAATAATTAAATACTTTTTTTTTGTAAAGCCAGCCAGCTGGAAGGTTCTTAAACGGAAAGGTTATAATGTCTGGTATGAGTCTTGATTTTCAGAAGAAAAGAGGTCGCTATACCTTCAAGCCAAAACACCTGGCAATTATTATATTCCTTTTGATCTCTATCATTACAATCTTCCAGGAAAGATTACCGAAAGGCATTACCTCAGAGAGTCAGAGAAAGGCAGGAGATGGCTTTGTAAGGATAACAAAAGTCAATGATGGAGATACAGTAACCGTCTTGATTAATGGCAGGGAAGAGAGGGTAAGGCTTATTGGAATTGATGCACCTGAAGTGGACCAGGAACCCTGGGGACGTAGGGCAAGAAGAAGACTTCAGGATATAATAAGAAAGACTGAGAAAACCGTCAGGCTCGAGTTTGATATGGATGAAAGAGATAGATATGGAAGGCTCCTTGCTTATCTCTGGACAAAGAATGGCCGATTGATAAACGAAGAGATGGTAAGGGCTGGCTATGCAGTGATTTATACCATACCTCCAAATGTCAAATATGTGGAAAGACTTAAGGATGCTCAAAAGACTGCAAAGGATAAGAAAAAAGGTATATGGGGTGAGGGTGGCCTCGAAGAGCGTCCTTCCGAATACAGAAAGACCCATCCAGGAGATTGAGATATGATGGTCCTTGCCATTGAAACAGCAACCTTACTTGGGGGTGTGGCAATCATGGATGAGAAGGGACTTATTGCTGAAATAAGACTGAATGTAAAGACAACCCACTCGGAAAGATTAATGACTGCCATAGATACAATCCTCAGGCTTGCTTCTGTTAAAGTCACTGATATTGATGCCTACTGTATATCCATAGGTCCAGGCTCATTCACGGGACTGAGGATAGGCCTGAGCACTGTAAAGGGGTTAGCCTTTGCTACAAAAAAGCCTGTTGTTTCTGTTCCTACCCTTGATGCCTTTGCCTGGAATTTCCCCTTCAGCATTTATCCTGTCTGTCCCATGTTTGATGCAAGAAAGAAAGAGGTTTACACAGCCCTTTACGAATGGCATGAAGGAGACTTTAAGAAGCTCATACCAGAAATTTCAGTAAGACCTGAGGAATTATTAAAGGACATTAAAGGCCCTGTGGTGTTTGTCGGTGATGGGGCAAGGCTTTACAGCAATATTATACAGTCTATTAAGGGTGAGGATGCCATCTTTGCACCCCCTCATGTGGATGTACCCTCAGCATCAACAATAGCTTATATTGGCCTGAAAAAGGCATTAAAGGGGGATTTTTCAGACCCCATAACCCTCACACCTCATTACATCAGGAGGTCTGAGGCAGAGATAAAGTTTGGTAACCTGTGATAGAATGAAATAATGGACAAAGGTATAAAAGGAAAGGTCTATATTGTTGGCGCTGGCCCAGGTGATATAGGGCTGCTCACAGTAAAGGGGATGAAATGTCTTCAGAGGGCTGATGTAGTAATATATGACTTTCATCTCAATGCCCAGGTGCTTAATTACATCAACCATAATGCAGAGTTTATTTACGCTGGAAAGAGAGGGGGGCACCATGAGATGAGTCAGGAGGAGATAAATGCTCTGATGATAAAGAAGGCACTGGAGGGAAAGACCATATGCAGACTGAAAGGAGGAGACCCCTTCATCTTTGGAAGAGGGGGGGAAGAGGCGGAGGCGCTAGCAAAGAACAGTATACCCTTTGAGATTGTCCCTGGTGTGAGTTCTGCCATTGCAGCGCCTGCATATGCAGGCATACCTCTGACACACCGACTTTATTCATCTTCCTTTGCTGTTGTGCCTGGTTATGAGGATGCAACAAAGGAAAAATCATCCATAGACTGGTCAAAACTCGCCACAGGCGTTGGGACACTCGTCATTCTTATGGCCATTAAGAATATTGAAAATCTGGTCAACAGATTAATGGAAAACGGTCGCGATGCTGATACACCTGTTGCTGTTATAAGGTGGGGTACCAGACCTGACCAGAGGACAATCATAAGCACCCTCGGGAATCTCGTAACGGACATAAAGGAAAAGGAGATAAGGCCTCCTTCGGTTGTTGTTATCGGTGATGTAGTAAAGTTGAGGGATTCTCTTAGGTGGTATGAGGACCTTCCTCTGTTCGGTCAGAGGATACTTGTGACAAGGGAACACTCAAGCGGCTTTGAAAGGCTTGAGGAATTGGGAGCAGAGATTATAGAATTTCCCACTATCGAGCTCCAACCTCCTCTTGATCTTCAGGGACTTGACAGGGCCATTGAAAGAATAAATTTTTATAACTGGATAGTCTTTACAAGTGCTAATGGTATTAAATATTTCTTTAAAAGGTTTTTTGAACTTGACAGAGATATAAGGGATTTAAGAGGATTAAAGGTCTGCGCCATCGGATCAAAGACAGCAGAAGAGATAAAGAAATACGGCATTAAAGTGGACCTTGTACCCGAGGAGTTTCGTGCCGAAGGGCTGATTGAGGCCTTCAAGAATGTGGCTGAGTTAAGTAATTCAGAAAAACCACTGAAGGGGTTAAGGATACTTTTGCCAAGGGCAGAGGTTGCCAGAGAGGTCTTTCCTGACAGAATGAGAAGTCTTGGTGCACATATAGACACACCTGTGGCTTACAGGGCCATCAGACCTGACATGCATGGGAAAAGGCTGAAAAGGTTTCTTAAAGAAGGCAGGATCACTGTGGCGACCTTCACAAGTGCTGCAACCTTTGAAAACTTTCTTGATATCATGGGAGATGGAGCACTTGAGCTTCTCAGCTCAGTAAAGATAGCCGTAATAGGGCCTGTAACAGCCAGGGCTGTAGAAAAAAGGGGACTCAGAGTGGATATAATGCCTGAAAAGGCAACAATTGAGGCAATGGTTGATGAAATTATAGAGACCATATTATCGGGTTTGCCAACTTTTAAGAACAAGATAAACTAATCTGAACTTCCGCGCTAAAAGACTGTTGTTAAAGGGGCCTGACCCTGAGGAACTTCCTTTTGCCAACCTTAAAGATATAATCTCCCTCTGGTATCTTCCTCTCAGGGTCGAGAACCCTTACTTCATTTATCATGACAGCGCCCTGTCTTATTAATCTAACAGCCTCACTCGTTGAGGCAACAAGGCCTGTTAACTTCATTAATTTCGGCACCCATATCTCCTCGCCATCCCAGTGAAACTGAATCTCCTGTATCTCCTCAGGCATACCCTTATCTTTGAAGATGTGATCAAACTCCTCTCGTGCCCTGATTGCATTCTCCTTACCCCAGTATCTTTCGACTATTTCCATTGCAAGCCTTTCCTTTGCCTCCTTTGGATGTATAGTGCCTTCATTAAGGCCCTTTTTGAGTTCAAACAGTTCTTCAATGGATATATGGCTGAGGAGTTCATAGTATCGGAGCATACACTCATCGCTTATGGACATTATCTTCCCGAACATCTCCTTTGGTGGTTCAGTTATCCCTATGTAATTACCCAGGCTCTTGGACATCTTCTTTACTCCATCAGTACCTTCAAGGAGTGGCATCAGTACAAGGACCTGTGGCTCCTGTCCGTATTCCTTCTGGAGTTCCCTTCCAACCACTAAATTAAACCTCTGATCAGTTCCACCAAGTTCTACATCTGCCCTGAGTACCACAGAATCATATCCCTGAATCAGGGGATACAGAAATTCATGGATACTAACAGGGGTCTGGTTCATAAACCTCTGCTTAAAATCTTCCCTCTCAAGCATCCTTGCAACAGTATAATGGGAAGCAAGCCTGATAAGGTCATCGGCGCTCATTGAGGACATCCATCTTGAATTAAATTCAATGAGTGTCCTGTCAGGGTCTAGAATCTTGAATATCTGTTCCCTGTAAGTCCTGGCATTCTCGAGAACCTCTTCCCTTGTTAGGGGTTTTCTTGTCTCGCTTTTTCCGGAAGGGTCACCAATCATGCCTGTGAAGTCGCCGATGAGGAAGATTACATCATGGCCGAGCTCCTGAAACTGTCTCATCTTTTCGAGTAACACCGTGTGGCCAAGATGTATATCAGGTGCGGTTGGGTCAAATCCTGCCTTGACTCTCAGGGGCTTGTTTTCTTTACAGGACCTCTCGAGCTTATGAAGTAATTCCTTTTCGAGGATAACCTCGGTGGCTCCTCTTTTTATTACCTCAAGTTGTTTTTCTGGACTGAGCATAGAGAATATAATAAAATTTCTTCACTATTTCAGTCAAATAGACCGGATAATAAAACTTAGCGGCTTGAGACCACCTTCATACTGATATCTACAGCAGGTGCTGAATGGGTTATGGCACCAATCGATATGAGGTCCACGCCTGTCTCTGCCACAGCCCTCACATTGTTCAGGTTTATGTTCCCTGAGGCCTCCAGCAATACCTTACCCTTTGCAAGCTTTACCGCCTCCTTCATCTCGTCAATGGTCATGTTGTCAAGCATAACTATATCAACGCCTGCTTTTAGGGCCTCTTGAAGGTCATTTATGTTTTCGACCTCAACCTCAATCTTTGAAAGATGGTGATGTCTTCTGGCAGCCTCAATTGCATTTGCTATACCTCCAGCCAGCTCGATGTGATTGTCTTTAATGAGAATGCCATCATAAAGACCAAACCTGTGATTATATCCACCGCCTACCCTTACGGCATACTTCTCAAGAAATCTCAGAGTAGGTGTGGTCTTTCTCGTATCAACTATCTTCACATTCAGGCCCTTTACCCTTTCAACAAAGGCCGCCGTCGTGGTGGCTATTCCTGAGAGTCGCTGGAAGAGATTGAGACAGACCCTCTCAGAGGTAAGGATCGATTTAGCCCTTCCACTTAGCTCCGCTATAATATCCCTTTTCTTTACCCTTGAACCATCATTGTAAAAAACCCTTAAGTCAATATCAGGGTCAACTAAACGTAATACTTCTTTTACAAAGGGAATACCAGCAACAACAAAATTTCCCTTGGATATGATGATTGCCTTTGCCCTTTTTTCTTCGGGGACAACAGAAAGGGTTGTAATATCACAAAAGCCTACGTCCTCTTCAATGGCAAGGCGTAATATGTTTTTCACGCCTTCGGGGATAAACATCTATCTTTTCTTCAAAAGAGATATTAAGCCTATAACACCACCTGCTATTGCTCCAAAGGCAAGGGCAGATCGCCAGTCAAGAAGGGTTGTAACATTGCCCTCAACCTTACCTGCTATCATCAAGAGACTGGAAGAATTTTCAACCTTTACATTCCTCCCCCCCACTATTCCCACAGCAGACCTGTTAATATTCGCATTATCCCCTGACAGCATGACAGGCGAAAAGGAGGCATTCAGCTCATTATTTGTGCCAACTGATAGGAGGCTTATGCTCTGGTTAAGACTCAATGCCTTACCCTTAATGACTGCTGAGGCACTCTGCGTGGCTTCTATCCTTTCACCATCAATACTCAGGGCACCAACCTGCTGCAGTTCAACATGTCCACCCTCGACATTTCTTACTGTGCTCTGCCGTACATTAGCAAATTCGGCCTCTACAAAATCGAGACTTTCTCCATCCAGGTCAATACTTGTTAATTCATCCATCTTTACCTCCATTCCTTTAATCTCTCAATCCCTCTTTCTATGCCATCCCTTTTCAGTATCAGTTCATTGTAGCGCATCCTCTCCTTTTCAACCACTGATTCAGGCGCCCTCCTGAGAAATTCCTCATTGGATAATTTCTTATTTATAAGGTCAAGGGATTCCTCTATCTTTCTCTTTTCCTTCATCAGTCTATTTATCTCCTCTTCAATGTTTATTAATCCCTTTACAGGTACATATATCTCGAAGTTCTGGTCTACCGCTATGGCGGAGTGTTCAGGTCTCGTTATATCCTTTCCTACGTTTACCTCCGATGCCCTTACAAGCCGGCTTATCACATTTATGTTTGTCCTCAATACCTCCCCGGCATGTTCATTAAGGGGTCTTATCAATACAATTATACCAGCAGCCGGGGGAATATTTAACTCCCCTCTTATGTTTCTTATACTCGTCACAGCCTCGATTATAATTGCCATGTCTCTTTCTGACTCGGTGTCCCTCTTCAAACCAGCAGGATAAGCTGATATAACAAGGCTTTCACTGCCACTGAACAGGTCCATACATTTGATGCCTTTACTGCTTAGATATTCACTTACATTCTGCCAGATCTCCTCTGTTACAAAGGGCATGAAGGGATGTAAAAGTCTCAATGACGCATCAAGGACCTTAAGCAACGTTAAGATAGATTGGTTAGCAAACATGTCTCCCCTGCTAATCTCAGCATCATGTTGTGGTCTCGACAGTCTCACCTTTGAGATCTCTATATACCAATCACAGAACTCATGCCATATAAACTGGTATAAGCTATTTGCCGCATCATTAAATCTATAGTTATCGAGGGATTGATTAACTTCATCAGCCGTTTGTGCGAGCCTGCTCAATATCCATCTCTCAGGCAGAGTATAGCTGTCCTGTTTCCCAACAGGGTCTGCTGGTAGGGATATCTCTATCCCCTCTTTAAGGATATTCTCAATACTGAGAATTATGAACCTTGTTGCATTCCAGAGCTTATTTATAAAGTGTCTGTAACCCTCAACCCTATCTTCAGAGAATCTTATATCCCTGCCCTGAGCAGCAAAGGCTGCAAGGGAAAATCTAAAGGCATCGGTACCATAACGGTTGATCATTATTAAGGGGTCAATGACATTGCCCTTTGATTTTGACATCTTCTCGCCCTTTGAATCCCTGACAATGGCATGGATATAGACATCCCTGAAGGGGACTTCCTTCATGAATTTAAGCCCCATCATTATCATCCTTGCAACCCAGAAAAAGAGTATATCAAAGGCTGTTACAAGGACACTGGTTGGATAAAATGTCCTGAGGTCTTTTGTATCATCGGGCCATCCGAGGGTAGAAAAGGGCCAGAGGGCTGACGAAAACCATGTATCAAGGACATCCTCATCCTGCCTGAGCCTTCGGGAACCACAATAAGGACAAACCTGTGGTGTCTCGCGAGAAACGATTATTCCTCTCCTGCCCTCGCATTCGCTACTACCCCTTTCTTCACAGTACCATACAGGTACCCTGTGACCCCACCATATCTGTCTTGATATGCACCAGTCCTTGATATTCTCCATCCAGGAAAAATATGATTTATTCCACATCTCAGGGATTATCCTTATCCTGCCTTCCCTTACCGCCTTAATCGCCTCCTCAGCCAGGGGTCCTATCCTTACATACCACTGGGGTGTCAAAAGTGGCTCTATGATTGTCTTGCATCTATAACAATGACCCACAGAATGACGATGTTTTTCTTCTTTCTCAATCAAACCAAGTTCCCTGAGTTCAGATACAATGACCTTCCTGCACTCATATCTGTCAAGTCCCCTGTATCTTTCCCCAGCGAGAACTGTCATACGACCATCCTCATCAATGACCTTTATAAAATCAAGAGGGGGTGTCTGTCGCCTTGCCATTGCCTCATCATTAAAATCATGGGCGGGGGTAACCTTAACAGCCCCGGTACCAAAGGCTGGGTCAACTGCTGCGTCCACGATAATCGGTATGAGCCTTCCTGTAAGCGGCAGGGAAACCATTAAGCCTCTATGCTCCTTATATCTCTCATCCTCTGGATTAATGGCAACGGCAGTATCACCAAGCATCGTCTCGGGCCTTGTTGTGGCAACAACAATGTAACCTGTTCCATCCGAGAAAGGATATCTTATATAAGTAAGGATTCCTTCTATTTCTTCATGCTCTACTTCAAGATCAGAGAGGGCTGTTCTGCAACGAGGGCACCAGTTTATCAGACGGTTATCTCTATAAATGAGACCTTCTTCATAGAGCCTTACAAAAACCTCTCTTACTGCCCTTGATAGACCTTCATCAAGGGTAAACCTCTCCCTGCTCCAGTCACAGGATGCCCCAAGCCTCTTTAATTGATTTATTATCCTGTTTCCATATTTTGCCCTCCATTTCCAGACCCTTTCTATAAATGTCTCCCTGCCGATGGCATGTCTGTTTGTCCCTTCCTTTGCAAGCTCCCTTTCAACAACATTCTGTGTTGCTATACCTGCATGGTCCGTTCCTGGCAGCCAGAGGGTCTTGAAACCAAGCATCCTCTTCCACCTTATGAGTATATCCTGAAGCGTTGCATTGAGGGCATGACCCATATGAAGGGAACCAGTAACATTAGGTGGGGGGATAACGATCGAAAAGGGACTGCCATCACATCTGTCAGGATTAAAATATCCCCTCTCAAGCCATATCCTGTACCATTTTTCCTCTATCCCCTGCGGATCATAGGCCTTTTCAAAATCAGACATTTGTCTCCTCTTATGAGTTCATTTACTCTTCAATAATTTCCTATTTTCAGCTGTAGCATTCAGCCCTTTTAAAATCATACCACTCACCTTATGAAAACTCGACTCTGATTTTTATCCTGGGCAGGTGTAACTCGTCTTAAATATAGGTATATTGGAAAAGACACGATTAGATAGACTATGTCTCGGATCTTATCTTTTCTATCTCCCTCTTGATGAGGGTCTCAGCAAGATCAGGAACTGTCTCCCAGATGACCTTCTCAACCTCCTTTGTCAAGGAGGCAAGGGTACCCTGGAGCATCTCCTTTAATAATCTCTCGACAAGGTCAGGAACTACCTCCCACAGGACCTTCTCTGCTGAATCCTTTATATAAGGAGACATAGTGGAAATAAAACTATCCTTCATCTCAGACATTAAAGGCACAATTCTGTCTCTTATCTCAGTCCTGAATAGCTCAAGCATTTCCTCTCTTGATGGAAGTTCCATTACCGACGGTACAATAGCTGGTCTTTCAAGAGCCTCTTCTTCAGTAGAAGGCACAGTTGTAATCCCCTCATGTGATTCCTCCATTTGCAGGGACGTATCGCGATACACCCCTACCTCTTCAGTTACAGCCTCCTCAAAAACCTCTAATGGTGTCTCCTCTGTAGCTGCTTCAGAGATCAACTCTTCTGTCATCCACTCTTCTCCTTCTAAGACAGGCTCAAGAGTCTCAACTGTCCCTTCTTCAGCAGGACCCTCAAATGTCACAGCCTCTGCCTCCATTTGTCTTGCCGTTAGCACAGCATTTATCTTACTTATCAGTTCCTGAGATTCAAAGGGCTTTATTATAAAATCATCGGCACCCACATTCCTTGCCAGTTCCTCGTCAATAGGTTCAAATGCACCAGCAAGCAGTATTACAGGTATATCTCTTATTGAAGGATTCGCCTTTATCTTCTCACAGAGTTGATAGCCATTTATCTTTGGCATCTCTATATCAGCAAGTATTACATCCGGTTTAAAGTGCTGAAGGGTAGAGAGGGCATCCTCTCCATTGTTGGCAGTCCTGATCTCAAAACCTTCATCGACGAGGACAAGTTCCACGACCTTCTGGATAGTTATACTGTCATCAGCAAGAAGAAGTTTTCCTCCCATTTCTTCCCCTTTCCATAAAATTTAAACTGGAAACACTCACTACCAAATTTTATTGATACTTAAAGAAAAAGTCAAGCAGATTTTTGAACCCACGGTTCAGCACGATGAAACCCCTCAACCGCCACCCGAAGGAAAAGAAGGAGATGAAAATGAAAAGACACCAAAACTAAAGGCAGAAATCTTCTTTTTTACATCCCTTGAGCCACACTCAGGACAAACTGTATCTTTCTCCGATGTACCTACCTTCTGGAGAAGGGAAAATCCCTTCTGACAATTATTACAAATGTATTCGTATATTGGCATACCACACCTCCCTGTTTCATGATACTGAAACTATTTTACCATATAGACAGGTTTTCTGTGGAGGGCAGTCCTCTTAACTTTTAGCTAAATTTTTGTTAAGATAGTTCATGTACAGGATCCTCGACAAGGTTGTACTGAGCAATAAAATAAAGGCAATGGTGATCGAGGCTCCTCACATTGCTAAGGCCGCAAGGCCAGGTCAGTTCGTTATATTAAGGATCATCGAAGAAGGAGAAAGGATACCCCTCACAATAGCAGATTTTAATGGCAAAAAGGGAACTGTAACCATCGTATTCCAGGAAGTTGGCAAATCCACAATCCACCTTGGGTCATTAAATGTAGGAAACCAGATAGAGACCTTTGCAGGTCCCCTTGGCCATCCCTCTGAAATAGAGTACTACGGGAAAGTAGTCTGTGTCGGAGGCGGTGTGGGAATTGCCCCAATCTATCCTATTGCAAGGGCACTTAAAGAAAAAAGCAACCATGTCATCTCAATCATAGGCGTCAGGAACAGAGATCTTTTATTCTGGGAAGAAAGATTGAGAACTGTCTCTGACGAATTGATTGTGTGCACAGATGACGGTTCATACGGCAGGAAGGGTGTGGTAACAGAGCCATTAAAAGAGATCCTTGATAAGGTGAGCATTGACAGGGTCTGGGCAGTTGGGCCGGCTATCATGATGAAATTTGTTTCGACCCTTACAGGGACATATAAAGTTCCTACAATCGTGAGTTTAAATCCAATAATGATTGATGGAACAGGCATGTGTGGTGGTTGCAGAGTGATTGTAGGTGATGAGTCAAGGTTTGTCTGTGTTGATGGACCTGAGTTTGATGCACAGGCAGTAAACTGGGACAATCTCCTTTTGCGACTCCAGTTTTACAAGAATGAAGAGAGACTCGCCCTTGAAAAGTGGTCTCATAAGTGCAGGCATGGCTCATGAACAAATACAATGGCTGAGTTGAGTAATCAAAGAGACCGACTCAGGTCAAAACGTCAGGAGATGCCCACTCAAGATGCCCTTCTCAGGAGAAGCAATTTTGATGAGGTTGCTCTGGGCTATTCTGAAGAAGCAGCAATAAAAGAGGCTAACAGATGTCTTCAGTGTAAAGAGCCTAAATGTGTAACAGGCTGTCCTGTCGGTGTATTGATCCCCCAGTTTATTAAGGCACTGAGGGAAGGTGATATAGTAAACTCCATTCGGATAATGAAAATAAAAAATAACCTTCCCGCCATATGTGGCAGGGTATGCCCGCAGGAAAGACAGTGCGAAGGTAATTGTTTATTGGGCAAAAAAGGAGAACCTGTTGCGATAGGAAGACTTGAGAGGTTTATAGGAGATTATGAACTTGAACATCGGACGTGTCCAATTGAGAGAACTAATAAGACCGGTAAGAAGGTAGCTATTGTTGGCTCTGGACCTGCGGGGTTAACATGCGCTGTTGACCTTGCACGGCTTGGTCATTCGATAACTATGTTCGAATCCCTCCACAAACCAGGCGGTGTACTGGTCTATGGAATCCCTGAATTTCGTCTCCCGAAGAGGGTTGTATTTGAGGAGATCAATTATGCAGTAGAATGTCTCGACATAGAGATACGCACTGACCATATTATTGGTCGGACACTATCTCTCGATGACCTTCTGTCAGAATATGATACTGTATTCCTTGGAACGGGGGCTGGACTTCCACAATTCATGAATATACCCGGGATAAACCTAAATGGTGTCATGTCGGCAAATGAATTTCTGACAAGGGTAAATCTAATGAAGGCCTATCTCTTCCCAGATTATGACACGCCTGTTAGAATAGGTCAAAAGGTTGCCGTAATAGGAGCAGGAAATGTCGCCATGGATGCGGCAAGGTGTAGTCTAAGGCTTCAATATATGAAGGGCAAGGGTGGAGAGGTTCATATTATATACCGGCGTTCAAGGGATGAAGTTCCGGCAAGACTTGAAGAGTTGATTCATGCCGAAGAAGAGGGAGTAATCTTTGATTTTCTTACAAATCCCGTTGAGATTACAGGCGATGAACGTGGTAATGTAAAGGCAATGAGATGTGTAAGAATAAGGCTTGGTGAGCCTGATGCCTCAGGAAGAAGAAGACCCGAGCCGATCAAAGGCTCTGAATTTGAAATGGAATTTGACACGGTGATAATGGCCCTTGGCACAAGCCCCAATCCTCTTGTGTTTATTAATGCAGAGGGTATTGAAAGGACACCTCACGGCACCATAAAGGCTGACCTGGAGACAGGTAAGACAACAAGAGACCGTGTGTGGGCAGGTGGTGATATAGTGACGGGCGCCGCCACAGTAATAAGTGCTATGGGTGCAGGTAAAAGGGCTGCTTCTGACATACACAGATCCTTACAAAATTCAGGGGGTTAGATGAGAATTTATAATGATGTTCTGAGCCTTATAGGTAATACACCAATGGTAAAAATCAATCATCTCCTGCACAGGGGTTGTGCTGATGTATGGGCAAAGGTGGAGGGCTTCAATCCTGGCGGTTCTGTCAAGGACAGGATAGCCCTCTCAATGATAGAGACAGCAGAAAGGGAGAAGAAACTGAAGCCAGGTGGAACGATAATCGAACCAACCAGCGGAAATACAGGGATCGGCCTTGCTATGGTCAGTGCTGTTAAGGGATACAGGCTTATCCTCACGATGCCTGAAACTATGTCCCTTGAGAGGAGACAACTGCTTCAGGCCTACGGTGCTGAACTTATATTAACACCTGGCGATAAGGGAATGCTTGGCGCCCTTGAAAGGGCTGAGGAGATATACAGAGAAAACCCTGATTATTTCATGCCAATGCAATTCGAAAACCCTGCAAATCCTGAGATTCACAGAAAAACTACTGCCATTGAGATAATCGAATCTACAGGGGTTCCCGATGCCTTTGTGGCAGGTGTGGGAACGGGTGGTACGATTACAGGCGTGGGTGAGGTCCTGAAAGAGAGGAATCCTGATTGCTTGATAGTGGCCGTTGAACCTGCTGCATCAGCCGTTCTTTCAGGGGGAACTCCTGGCAAACACAAAATAGCTGGCATTGGAGCGGGTTTTTTCCCGGGTGTCCTTAACACAAAGATTTATAATGAAGTCATTGCAGTAACAGATGAGGATGCCATGGAGATGACAAGACAACTATCCCTGAAAGAGGGGATACTGGCCGGAATCTCATCAGGTGCTGCCATGTGGGCAGCAGCCCTAATGGCAGGGAGGCTCGGCCCTGGCAAGAAGGTGGTAGTCATCTTCCCTGACAGGGGAGATCGATATCTCAGCACAGGGCTTTTCCAGACAGAAACCTTATAGTCACTGTGAAGGAGGCAAAAATGAAAGAAGAGACAAAGGATATCTTAAAGACCATGCATGACATGGTCGAGGAGTTTGAAGAATCCATATCATCCCTTCAGACCGCCTTTATATACAACAATGTTGCCCCCCTTACGGGCATTCAGGAAAGGATCAAAGAATTTAAAAACCTCGCCCTTTCTCTCACGGAAAGGGTCGTGGGTATAGCAAGGGATAATCCTTACATGAGGCACTATGTGAACATACCCTCCAGTCTTTTGAGGATAACAGAGAATATTGAAAGGATCTCAGAGTTAATCACGGCCAAAATCAGGGAAAACACTCTTTTTAGTGACCGTGCGATAACGGAGATAACATTTCTCCTTCAGAGGCTTACTGACATCGTCAGACCCACCTCTGATATAATACTCGCTCCCAATTCAATCCTCGGCAATTATATAAGAGAGTCAGAGGCAGGCATTGTAAGAAGGGCAACTGATTATGCAACACAGCATGAGGAAAGACTGATTGAGGGTCTCTGTCTGCCAAAGGCCTCTGCCTTATATATAAACATCCTTGACTGCATAAAGAACATAGCATGGCACTGCAAGGAGATAGCAAATAGACTTGCACCGTGATTCACAACCACAACTGCCTGTACCAGCTTAAGAAATGGATATATCCGAGATCTTTAACACATATCCTGCTATGTATATAACTCAGTCTATATGCCATTCAATTGTAGCCTCCTTTGTAGTCGAAAGAACAATCCGTGCAGGAAAGATAGGAAATCCTCTTGTAAGGCAACGGTTTCGTATAATTATTATTCTATCTGCAGTATTCTCTATGCCGCTTTACCAGATTTTGAATCCTGAGAGAGGCTCAATTATATTCCGTCAGAACTCCCTTTTTGATAGTTCAAGATGGTTAACCCTTGAATTGCCAGGCCATATTCCGATCGGGCTGTTTTTCATAATTCTAATACTGCTGACCTCTTTAATATTTATCCTTCAAGAGTTAATACCAATATTGAAACATATCGCTGAATCAAAAAAACCTGTCGAGGTTGAAGAATCTTTTAATACTCCTGTTCTCAGAGATATGGCTGAAAAACTCGAAGGTCTATTACCGAAAATACACATCATTGGAGGCGAAGATTACATCCTTTTTTCGACAACAGGACAGAACCCGGCAATCTATATCTCAAGAAGTATAATCAACACACTTACAGCAAGACAGCTTAAATCCGTAATAGCTCACGAAATCGCCCATATTAAGAGGAACAAATCTCCTCTTCTGACGATTGTTTATTTCCTAAGAATGATGATGTTTTTTAATCCCCTGATACTGATTGAATTCCGTCGGATTACCCAGGAAGAGGAAAAAATATGCGACGATATGGCTATACTACTTACAGAAGACCCGAAGGCACTATCAGAGGCCCTGAGAAAACTTTACAAATACGATGACGATACAATAGCCCAGAATATAAAAAAAATACGTAATCTTAAAGAGACCCTTGAAGAGTACAGTCATAGCATACACATAGAAAGCAGGATAAGAAGGATCGAAAGGGGTATCAGCAAAGATACAGAAGGGCAATGGGGAATTACTTTTTTTATATCACTTATTATAATGGTAATAAACTATTTTGTCGTGTAAACTGAAGTCATGAGGAATTTTAAGTCTTTCGCATCTTTTATTTTATCCATTCTTTTAATCATTGTGGCTATGAAGGCTATAAATTATCTTCCCCTTCTGATACAGAAAGATTCCATGAAGCACTACCGCAGTATTGAAGAGTTAAAAAAAGGACTCGATATAAAAGACATCTTTATTCCTGCCTTTTTTCCTGAGGAATTATCATGGCCCCCATCAGAGGTCCTCGGACAGGGCAGGCCTTTTTTAGCAATAATAATGGAGTTCAGAAGCAGGAAAGATAATACTACCGCACTTGTTATCTGTCAGAGTACATCAAAAAAATTCAGATATGATGATAAATTAAAGATTAAGCATGTCAGAGACAATGTCAATTATTCCTTTAAGGGAAGAGGCATATCCATCACGACAGGTTCATGTGAAAATGGTGAGACCTGCACAGGTGCCTCATGGAATGAGGGAAGATACTGGATAACTGTTAGAGCGAGATTTGAACCACCCCGGACATTAAAGATCGTAGAGAGTATGATTCATTAAAAGACTTCTGCTGCCTTCAAGAATTCCTGAATCATTAAATAACCCATATATGCAAAGCAGCATAATATAAAGACAGTAGGAGGCCATATATATCAAACTCTTTAACCCTACAAATTCTTCTTTCTAAAAATAGGAAACTTTTCCTCTCCTTATAAGGAATTATTCCAATTACTTTCCTCTGATTTTTTGTCTAAAGTGTAATTAAGGAGAAAAGAATTTCAGAGAAAGGAGGTGAGGAAGATGATAGCCTATAACAGAGAGGAAAAAGGTTTAAGGGATATCCTGGCCCTATTAGCAGGACCTGTAATGGGTTTTCTGTATGTTATCAGCTTGCCCTTCATTGCTGTTGCAACAGTAGTAATACTGATCAGCAAGAAGGCCCTGGGCGGTATCGTGGGTATTGTAAGGAGTCTTGTTTCCTTCGGTTGGAGACCTACCGAGGCTTATCTTGGTGGCAAGAAGGGGAAAAAATCAAGAAAAAGAAAATGAGGAAGTTAAATAACAAAGGAGGGAAAAATGAATACGCTTTTTGATTTTATCACATATATAAAAGGGGTTGAATATCTTGTAGCAATATCGGCTATCGGGATATATCTGCTTTACTGGGAATTTCTGAAGCCCAGGCCTTTCAAAACACTTGTAGAGGTTGGAAAAGAAGACCTCTCATATGTCAGGAGAAACGGGTACAAAAATGTGATCACAACAATGGGAAAGGTCATCGCCGCTCCATTTGTTGGTCTCGCATACGTTATGGTCCTGCCTTTTGCCTTTGTATATGCCCTTGGTACCGCTGCCCTGAGCGGTATATTGACGCTTACTGGTAGAGAGGCATCCTTTGGATGGAGACCTACAGAGGCTTATCTTGGGGGCAAAAAGAAAGGGAAAAAAGCGGACATAGAGAAAAAGGACGAAGAAAAGAAGTAGTTAAAGGAGGGATTAATGAAAAGGATAGTGTTAATCTCTATAATTTTCCTGACATCTACTATTCTGGCCATCTCTGCAGGTGGAGAGGACAGCTTTTTTACCCTTGGCACCATTTCTGACAAATATGAGCCTGTAAGATTCAATCATTCAAGGCATATTGATCTTGCAGGCAAGTGTGATACCTGTCACCATGAACACGGGGACAATAGCTCTCTTCCATGCAAAAACTGTCATTCCCTTAACAATAACACCTTCAAGAACACTGTTGTTAACGGGTTCATGGCCTGCCAGAACTGTCATGGTGCTATAAACCCTGATAATCCGTCAATACCAAGCCTTAAGGTAGCTTACCATCGCACCTGTTTTCAATGCCACAGAGGTATGGGAGAGGTAGGGATTGACCCAAAGGGTTGCACAAAGATTTGTCATGCCCAGAAGATTAAGAAGATAGGAATGAATCTGAAAAGATAAATCTTCAATGGAGGGGAAATATGAGTAAGGTTAAAAAAAATTCTCAATCTGAAGACAAGAGGGGGATAAGTCGAAGGAACTTTCTTATTGGTGCTATATCTTTAGGTAGCACAACACTCCTCGGGGAATACAAAGAGGCCTCTGCTTACAAAGAGTTTTCTGGCTGGCCTGACCGTTACGGATGTCTGACAGACCTCACACAATGCGTTGGATGCAGAAGTTGCGAAAAGGCCTGCAATGCGGCAAATAAACTTCCCGAACCTGACAAACCCTTTGATGATGCCAGTGTCTTTAATGAAAAGAGAAGGCCCACAGCAAAGGCCTATACAGTTGTTAACAGGTACAATAATCCAAAGGACCCTAGAAAACCTATCTATAGAAAGGTCCAGTGCAACCACTGTAACGAGCCTGCCTGTGCATCGGCATGCCCGATACACGCCTATACAAAGACACCCGAAGGGACTGTTTTATATGACCCTGAAAAATGCTTTGGTTGCAGATATTGCATGATAGCCTGTCCATTTTACGTCCCTGCTTATGACTATGAGAGTGCCCTTGAACCCAAAATAGTTAAATGCATAATGTGCTATGACATAATCAAGACAGGAGGGATACCTGCCTGCGCAGAGGCATGCCCTGCTGGTGCAATAACCTTTGGAAAAAGAGAAGAATTGCTACGAATCGCAAAAAAAAGAATCATGGATAAACCTGATAGGTACATTGATCACATCTACGGTGAGCATGAAGTAGGAGGTACAGGCTGGCTATATATATCAGGTGTTCCTTTTGAACAATTAGACTTTCCCACAAATCTTCCTAAAAAACCACTGATTGAGGAAACCAAAGGCTTCCTTGGAGCTGTACCCGTTGTATTTACGGTATGGCCTGCACTTTTTGGAATGGTCTATGCTGCCCTGCGACACAGGGAAGAACTCTACAAAACAAGGGATAAAAAGGAGGATTAAGATGAGTGATGGATCCATTGCAAAAACCGAAAACTTCAGGTCATGGTTTATGGACAAACTTCTTATGGGAATGTCGTGGTCAGAATACAGCAGGAGACTCGTCACTCCCTTTAATGTCCTCGCTGCTATGATTCTTGCTGTTGGTATCCCCGTAATAGCCATAAGATTTGTAAATGGACTCGCCGCTGTAACACATGCCTCCAATGAATATCCTTGGGGCCTGATACTTGGATGGGGGCTCTTTGGAGGTGTGCCACTTTCTGCAACAGGATTTGTTATGGGAACTGCCTATTACATCTTCGGTTTTAAGGGATATAAACCACTTGTCAGACTCGGAATTTTGACAGGATTTATGGGGTATTTCTTCGCTGTTGTTTATCTGCTTACGGACCTTGGCAGACCCTGGAGAATTTACTATCCAATGATAATTGGCTTTGGTACTGCATCAGTTCTATTCCTCGTTGCCTGGCATGTTGCAACATACCTCACTGTCCAGTTCCTTGAATTTAGCGAGGCTATTCTGGAGTGGTTGAAATCGAAAAGGGTTTACAAATGGGCAACAATGATTGTTATAGCCATGACGATTGCTGGTATTATTTTATCTACCCTTCACCAATCTGCCCTTGGTGCGCTTTTTCTGTTAGCCCCTGGTAAACTCCATCCACTCTGGTACTCATCCTATATCCCCCATCTATTCCTGAGTTCGAGCATATATGCCGCTCTATGTATGGTAATAGTCGTAAGTTACCTTATTGCAAGATTCATGAGACATGCCACAGACAACAATTTTATCGAGAATCTTGACCGCTTAACAGTAGGACTTGGTAAGGGAGCATGCGTGGGAATCTTCGTTTACTTTGCTTTAAAGATGGTGGGCATTGCTCATGATGATAACTGGCACCTCCTCAGCACACCCTATGGCAGATGGTTTCTTGTAGAGTTAATAGGGTTTGTCGTACTGCCTGCCCTCGTTCTTACCATGGGGGTTAAGAAAAATAGCCCACACATCGTTAGGTTCGGCGCCTTTTACTCTATCCTTGGGGTTATTTTAAACAGGATAAATGTTTCGATAATAGCCTTTAACTGGAATCTACCTGACCACCTTCATCACATAATTCCACCCTGGCAGGAGGTCGTAATAGTAATGACAATAGCAACGATTCACATACTAATATTTCGATGGATAGTTAGCAGAATGCCTGTTACAAGGGAAGAACGAGGATACAGTGAAGCCCATTAGGGACTACTAAAGGGGGGGATGAAAGCATCCCCCCTTAAAGGGGGCCATATGAGGAAGATGGGGAGTGTTTTAGTAACAGCCTTATTAATATTACTCTATCCTTTTTTCCCTGTTGATGGAGATGAAAAAAAGATGCCTGAGGACTGGGAGGGTTGCCTTCAGTGCCATGATAAACGTGGTGTTGTAAAAAATTTTGAAAACGGGAGTTCAATTGAGGTCTATGTAGATATTAATAAGCTTAAGATATCGGTACATAAGGCTTTAAAATGTAGTGATTGCCATACAGAGTTCTCGAGAAACGAACATCCGCAGAGAAGATTCAGAAGCAAGGAACAATTTAAGATAAAACTGGCCAATGTATGTAAAAAATGCCATACCTGTGAAGATATAAGAAAAACTTCAAACATTCATAACACCCTAACAAGCGAAGAGGATATCGGAAAACCTCACCCATGCACAAATTGTCATGGCTCCCATAATGTTAAAGAGGTAAACAAAAAGGGCTATAAAAATGAAGAAATATACTGCAGCGGTTGCCACAAACAAAAGCTTTCCATTAAATTCAGGAATGGTGAGTCAATAAGTTTCAGCATAGATATTTCAGAACTACAGACCTCAGTTCACAGTAAGATAAGTTGTTCGGATTGCCACTTTGGTTTTTCTCGATCACAGCATCCCGAGCGACACTTTAGAAGCAGGCGAGATTTTTCTATCGCAAACGCAGAAACGTGCAGACGATGTCACTTTGATAAGTTTTCTAACACCACTGAAAGTATTCACTATATATTGTTGAGACAGGGAAATCTGAATGCCCCTGTCTGCACTGATTGTCATGGCTCGCATTCCATCAAGCGATTTGGCAAAGAGAAGATCGTTATTGCAAAGCGCTGCCAGAAATGCCACGAAACCATTTATACAACTTATGTCAATAGCGTTCACGGAAAGGCACTCATCGATGAAAACAATCAGGACGTTCCAGTCTGCATAGATTGCCATACAGCTCACAGCATCAAGGATCCCGTTACCCTGGACTACAGAGAGCATATCCCTGATCTATGCAGTAACTGCCATGCCAATAAGGCAATAATGAGCAAATATGGTCTCTCGACGGATGTTGTTAAGACATATGTTCAGAGTTTTCATGGTATTACTCTTAACCTTTATCGAAAACAGAGAGAAGAGTTCGGGAAACCTGCAAGACTAATAGCTGTATGTACAGATTGCCATGGCACACACAATATAATAAGTACAAGAGACATTGACCCAACTATACTGAGGCTAAATCTAATTAGAAGGTGTCAACAATGCCACAAGGGAGCACCACCAGGGTTCTTTGACTCATGGTTATCACATTATAAGCCAAGCCCTTCAAAAACGCCGCTTATATTTCTTCTCAATTCATTCTATAACATCTTTACTCCTGTACTTATAGGGGGGATACTTTTACAGATACTTCTTCATATATGGAGGTATTCTGTTAACAGATAGGAGAATTTATGGAAGAAACAAGGATAAGAAGATTTAGTATTTTAAGGATAGTTGAACACTGGACCCATGCCCTTTTATTCCTGATCCTTATTATAACAGGACTCTCCCAGAAATTCTATTATCTTGAAATCTCGGAATATATCATTTTCCACATGGGGGGCATTGATTATGTAAGATTAACACATCGGTATACAGGGCTTGCCTTTGCTATTCTTACCATTATGCATTCTGCTGTTGCTGTTGCCGGTATAATTTCTGGCAAATGGAGAGCATCGATGATAATAACTGTAAAAGATATAAAGGATGCCATTCAGAATATAAAATTCTATTTAGGCATTGAACGTTATCCTTCCTTATGTGACCGATATAGTTACAGGCATAAGTTTGAGTACTGGGCCGTTTTGACAAGTACATTTATAATGACAGCCACAGGTTTAATGCTCTGGTTCCCAACAATTTTTACAAGGTATCTCCCGGGCGAATTTATACCGGCCTCGCAGGTTATGCATTCAAAGCAGGGTATTGTTATCTTCATTATAATTGCCATATGGCACATATATAATTCTATCTTCAATCCCAATATCTTCCCGCTTGATAAAACCATATTCACAGGATATATCTCGAGAACAAGGATGCTTCAGGAACATCCAATAGAACTTGCCAGGATTGAAGGTAAAAAAATCGAAAACATCCTTTCCGAACAAAAAGACATGGAGCATGAAAGAATATTGGAAGACTTCTAAAAACTGTTATATAATAATACATGGGGGCAAAGAGGGGGAGTTTACAAAAAAGGATCACCCTTGCAATTACACTTGGAATGTCAATTATCCTGCTCAGTTTCGCCATCGTAAGCTACCATATAATTCAGGGGAATATCGAAGACTCTCTCAATAAGAAACTTGCTATAGGCCGATTAATAAAAAACAATGTAGACAATCTGATAAGGGAAAATGTTAATCGTCTCTTTGATATTTCACTATCTGGCAGCGTTGAGCTAAACGATAATGACCATACCCCTGAGAGGGACGCCCTGAACATGGCTTATAGATACTCAATCTTTACCGACGGAATATTCCTCCTTGATACGAATGGAAATGTCATCCTCAATTATCCCGAAAAGATAAAAGATATAAATCTTAACTTGATGAGTGTAGAGCCTGTGAGCAGGATGGTTTACTCGGGCAAACCTCTAATTTCTGATATTTATGTTTCAGAAGTTGAGAATAAGAAACTCCTTTATATACTTGTCCCGTTAAAGGACCGAAATGGTAATCATGTCGGTGTTGCTGGTGGCATGATAGATCCCACAAATCCTATACTTTCGAATATTCTCAAATTAACCGACTTAGGTCCCGGTACATTTATCGACATTATAGATTCAAACGGGATAGTAATAGCCTCATCAATTCCATCAAGGACTCTGACTAACTGTGACTACAATAAATTTTTTAATTCGATAATTCGTAGTAAGAAAGAACAAATATTAACTTGTCACCAATGCCATGATGCTGATCGAAAAAAAAGGTCCACAAATATTGTAGCCTTTGTCCCTCTGGATATGGCACCATGGGGTGTTGCAATTCAAGATCCTGAGGAAGATGTCTTTGCCCCATCAAGGAAATTAAAAAAAACATTACTAGTTCTTGGTCTTATTTTTATTATGACAGCCCTTATACTTGCCCTTGGCATAAGCAGAAGTGTTGTCAATCCAATAAGAGAATTAATTAAAGCAACCAACAGGTTAGCAATAGGAAATATGTCAAGGCCTGTCGTGATTAAAGGTAGTGATGAAATCGGAATACTTAGTAAGAGCTTTGAGACAATGAGGCTTAGACTTGCTGAATCCCTTGAAGATATAAAGAGACATAATATAGAGCTTGAAAATAAGATCAAGGAAAGAACAAGGGAAATAAAGGAAAGCAGAAAGATGGTAGAAAACCTTCTCAAAAAGATCATTACGACACAGGAGGAAGAGAGGAGAAGAATAGCAAGAGAATTACATGATGATACGATGCAAAACCTGTCGGCAATACTGATGAATATAGATATGTGCATGCTTTATCCTCAAAATATAACTAAAAATAAGATAGAGAGCATTCGAAAAATTACGGTCAGAACTCTTGATGGCGTACAGGGTATCATACAGAATCTCAGACCATCAATACTCGATGACCTCGGTCTTGAGGCAGCAATAGGATGGCTTTTACATACGCATCTGGGTGAGAAGAATATAAATTACTTTTATGATATCTCTGGGGTGGATGGTGCAAGGTTCGCTCCAGAGGTAGAAACAAATCTTTTCAGGATCGTTCAGGAGGCGGTAATAAACATAGCAAAACATGCTAATGCGGAAAATGTAACAGTCAGTATGGACGTGACAAAAGAAAAACTGTTTATGTTAATAGAAGATGATGGTAATGGATTCGACCTCGAATCGGTTCTGAATAGCACGCGACAATACAAGAAAGACGGAAGGGGGCTTGGTCTGCTCGGGATGAAAGAAAGGGCATCTCTTATAGGTGGGAAATTGCTGCTCTGCTCAGAGCTGGGAAACGGGACTCGGGTCAGTCTTGAAGTTACCATTAAGGGAGGGGATAATGCAGAAGATAAGGGTATTAATAGCTGATGATCATGCCCTTGTTCGGGAGGGAATAGCTGCCTTTTTAAGATTCAGTGATGAAATAGAGGTTGTGGGGGAGGCGTCGGATGGTATTGAAGCAATTGAAAAAGCAAAAAAATTTAAACCCGATGTGGTGTTAATGGATATAGCCATGCCAAAACTTGGTGGTCTGGAGGCAACGTTAGAGTTAAAAAAGATACTGCCAGATATAAAGATACTGGTTCTGACTCAGTATGATGACAGGGAATATATTTCACGTTTTCTTAAGGCGGGGGTATCAGGGTATTTATTAAAAAAAGCAGTAGGTAGTGACCTCATATCAGCAATTAGGGCTGTTAACAGAGGAGAGATCTACCTGTTTTCATCTATAGCAGCAGAGGTCGTATCTGATTATCTAAACAGGATCAGTGGCAAACCTGCAATCGAAGACCCCTATGATAAACTGACAGACAGAGAAAAGCAGATACTTAAGTTACTTGCAGAGGGACATACTCACAAAGAAATAGCTCGCCTCTTGAATATAAGTGTAAAAACTGTTATTGCTCACAATACAAATATTAACGAAAAACTGAATATACATAATCGGTCTGCCCTCGTGAAGTTTGCTTTGCAGAGAGGTATAATAAAATAAACTACAATATTACAACTGGAAACGAGTAAAACGGTTTAAAAAGCGCAAGGGCATAAGGGAGCATCAGATAACAGCTATATGACAGAGACCTTTATTCCTGCCTATAAGAGGATATCAAAGGGTGAACTCCGGGATAAGGTGGAGACTGTTCATGCCATACTCAGGGAATGCACACTCTGTCCGAGAAATTGCAGGGTTGACAGAACCTCAGGTGAGAGAGGTGTCTGTAAGGTTGGTGACAGGCCTATGGTAGCAAGCTGGGGTCCCCACTTTGGAGAGGAAAGACCCCTCGTTGGGAGGTTCGGCTCAGGCACTATCTTTTTCAGTTACTGCAATCTCAAATGTATATTCTGTCAAAACTGGACTATAAGTCACCTCGGAGAAGGTGAGGAGATAACCATCGAGAGGCTTGCAGGGATAATGCTGGAGCTTCAGGGTATGGGATGCCATAACATAAACCTCGTGACCCCAACGCATCAGATGCCAGTGATACTGCATTCCATAGCCCTTGCATCAGAGAAGGGGCTTGATATCCCTGTCGTATACAACTGCGGTGGTTATGAATCCCTTGAGGCCCTAAAGATACTGGATGGAGTTATTGACATATATATGCCTGATTTTAAATACTCTGACCCTGAGATAGCTTTAAGGTATTCAAAGGCAAAGGACTATCCCGAGATGGCAAAAGCTGCAATCAAGGAGATGCACAGGCAGGTTGGCGATCTTATAATAGATGATAGGGGAATAGCACTGAGAGGGCTTCTGATAAGGCATCTTGTCCTTCCAGAAGGTTTAGCTGGAACAGGAGAGGTCGTCAGGTTTATCGCAGAGGAGATCTCAAAGGATACATATATAAACATCATGGATCAATACTACCCCTGTTACAGGGCCTTCGAGTATCCGCCCCTTGACAGGAGGATAACATCAAAGGAATACTCGGAAGCTATAGCCTTAGCAATTAAGGCAGGCCTGAGACGTATAGAGGGAGTACATGTAAAATAGTTAAACGGAAAATGGGACGCTCGGAAGTGCGGAAGCTCGGAAGTTTTTCCTTCTGCTCTTCCGTTCTTCCGCTCTTTCGATTTCTTATTTACTATTTAGGTGGTATTTCTACAAAACTTCCGCCAAAGTATGTGTAAATAAGTTTTCCTTCATCAATAAGGTCTTTAAGTGCGTCCTTTACCTCCTCCCTCGTTATCCCAAGTTCTGCTGAGATGGTTTTTTGAATGTCACTTGATTTCAGCTTCTTCTTCCCCATTGATTTTTCTACTAATTCATAGATCTTATTTTTTACTTCTTCCTTCTCCATCATGCACCCCTTTCATTGATTGCAGGGGCGTTTCTGTCCGCCCCTGCGAAATAAATTTTACCACTTGAATGTAGCTGCTGTCCTGAATGTCTCTCTTGCAATCATAAAGTCATCAATATGCTGATGGGTAAACGGAAGTCCTGTGAGTTTAAAGAACTTCTCCCAGCCTATCCTCTCTATCCACTCGCCAACCCTTTCGTGCTTTTTTGCATTTGATACATATGCATCAAAGATCTTCCTGACTGCATCCACAACCTCGGGCCACCGTGGCGGGTTATTTGGTATAAATGGTACAACTAGTTTTGAGAACTTCGGATTGCTTCTCAGGTTACCAACCTTACCACCTGCAACGATAGCAACACCATCAAACTCAGGATCATGAATCTCCATCGGGGGGCAGACAGTGAAGCAGTTTCCACAGTACATACATTTATCAGGATTGACCTTAACAGATTTCTTTGCAGGGTCAGGGCTTATTGCACCGGTGGGACAAGCAGCTATTGTTGATGGAATCTCGCACATATTCTTAACCTTCTCATGTTCAATAACAGGTATCTTCCTGTGAACTGCCACAATAGCTATATCGGAGCAGTGGACAGCACCGCACATGTTTGTGCAACAGGCAACGGCAAGCCTGACCTTGTTGGGTGTCTCCTTAGTTGTAAAGTAATCGGCAAACTCATCCATAAGGACCTTAACAAGGCCTGATGCATCTGTAGCCGCGGAGTGGCAGTGAATCCACCCCTGTGTATGAACTATGTTACTAACCCTGCTTCCTATACCACCGATCATGTATCCCTTGTCCTTTAATTCCCTGATAAGGGCATCTACATTCTTTTCTTCAGAAACTAAGAACTCTACATTGTTCCTTGTTGTAAACCTCAGGTATCCACCACAGTATTTTTCAGCTATGTCAGCCATTTCTCTTATTGTATCTGTGCTTAAAAGCCTTGGAGAGGCTACTCTTACCGTCCATATCTTATCACCACTGTTAGCAACATGTACCATTACACCAGGGCTTAAAACTTCGTGATACTTCCAGTTGCCATAATTCTTCTGAATAACAGGCGGCAAAAAATCCTTGTAATGTGGCGGTCCTATATCTGTTCTTCTCTGTGGTGCGGACATATTTAATTTCCTCCTTTAAAATTTATTTTTTTAACAATTCTGAATTGGGAACGAGTTCCTCTTCCTTCCAGAAGAAGAAGGGGTCTCTTCTTGGCTCTTTTACCTGCTGTGGCATCGGGTCAACACCTATATACTCAAGGAACTCTCTCATTCCTCTTCTGATTATAAGCTCACCTATCCTCTCCCTGTTCTTTCCATGTTCATCCCAGTATTCCCACATCTTTCTGATCAGGTCTTTTAATTCAGTATAAGGAGGCTCCATCTTCATAAATGGAACTATTACCCACGAAAGGGTTGCACCTATAACAAAAGGTGCCTTACTACCAATAAGGACTGAAGCACCCCTTTCACCTGTAGGTTTAAGGGCCTTTGTCATCCTTGAAATACAGTGCATGCACCTAACGCAGTCGTCATCATTTATTGAGAGGGTCTTTCCGTCATAGCTCATACATTTGCTTGGACAGAGATTTACTATCTCTTCCTGGATGTTCATCCCTTTCTTGGCATAATTTGCAACTTCATCCTGATTTATCTCTATCTTACCCTTCCATGTCCCAATTATTGAACAATCCGCACGGGCTATTGAGGCATTACAGTCAACGGCACAACCTACTGTCTTGAACTTAAACTTATAGGGGAAGGCTGGCCTGTGAAGCTCATCCTGAAATTCCTGCGTCAAGCTGTAAGTAATATCAAGGGTATCAATATTAGACCACTCACACCTGGCAGGACCAACACAACAACTTGGTGTCCTTAATGCTGAACCTGAACCACCGAGGTCCCAGCCCCTCGACGAGTACTCTGCAAAGATGTCTTCAAGATGTTCTGTGGTAGTTCCAAGCAGGATTATATCGCCTGTTGAACCATGAAAGTTTGTAAGGCCACTTCCATATTTATCCCAGATGTCACAAATGGCTCTTAAGGCCTGGGATGTGTAAAACAGACCGGCGATTGAATTGATTCTGACGGTGTGAAAGTTTGCGACATTAGGAAATTCCTCAGGTAGTGACGAATACCTTCCAATGATACCGGAACCATAACCACGAACTCCAACGATTCCACCATGCTTCCAGTAGCCCCTCCTGTCTCGATAGGACTTCTCGAGTTGTCCGAGCTCATCAGCAGCCATATCATTCTTTGCAGCTGCATTTTTGATCTCCTTCACAAAACTCGGGAATGGTCCCTTTTCGAGTTCATCCAGAAGCGGGGTATCATACTTCTTTGGCATAAAATCCTCCTCTTTTTATGAAATTTTCCGACCCCTTATTGAGCAGGAATAGGAATGGCCTTAAATATCATTATTTAAGTTGTATAAAGGTAATACAATAGCAACTTTATGGTCAAATAAAAAATATTTATCTTTAAATCATAATTATTTATCAATTTTACGCGGACACTAACAACCGTCCCTGATATGTATTCATCCTTTCAAGGAGGACCTCAAGGTCATGCAATATCTGGTGTCTGTTTCTGTCCCATCGTGGTGCTATGAGTATCTCATCAGGGGCTGTGGCAAATAACCTCTGAATAACAATTTCAGGCGATAGCCTTTCTATGAAATCAACAAGAAACTCCAGATATTCTTCGTAACCAAAGACATGAAAGGGTTTTTCCCTGTAAATCCGCTCAAGGACCGTATCCTTTATGACCTGGAGTTGATGGATCTTGAGAAAATGTAAAGGCAGGGATGATACCTCCTCTGCCATTGCAAGCATCTCTTCCCTTGTCTCTGTTGGGAATCCTACTATTATATGAGCACCGACCTCGATCCCCCTGCCTGCTGTCATATCAAGGGCTTTCAAAAAGTCGTTGTAATCGTGGCCCCGATTAATAAAAGAAAGGGTCTTGTCGTATATTGACTGAAGACCATACTCGATGAGGACAAAATAGTCCTCTGCTAAGGACTCAAGAAGTCGAAGTTTATCCTCATCTACACAATCAGGCCTTGTACCTATTGCAAGTCCGATAACAGAGGGCTCTTCAAGCGCCTCCCTGTAAAGACGTTCAAGTTCACTCACAGGGGCATAAGTATTGGTATATGGCTGAAAATAGGCGATAAAACTTTCTGCCCGATATCGTCTCCTGAGATAATTGATACCATTCCTGACCTGGTCACGAACAGAAAGGGTTGGTTTACAGGAACCTGGCCTGAAGCTGTCATTATTACAGTATATGCAACCACCTGTACCAACCGTACCATCTCTATTGGGGCAGGTAAATCCTGCATCAATATTAACCTTATGGATAACCTTGCCAAACCTTTTCTTAAGATATGCCCCAAAGGAATTATATCTCATATTTAAAATTATAACACGGACATTTCTCGCCAGCCAAAAAAGAGAAGACCTAAGGGGTTAAAAATTTTAAAACTGTACAGGGGATATTCCATTTTTCCAAAAGTTTTTATATACTAATAATGCATTGGGGAGTCGTCCAACGGCAGGACGGCAGACTCTGGATCTGCTTATAGGGGTTCGAATCCTCTCTCCCCAGTCATTCTCAACGCTTTTGGTCCCATCGTCTAGAGGCCCAGGACGTAGCCCTCTCAAGGCTAAAACACGGGTTCGAATCCCGTTGGGACCGCCAACTTTTATTAAGGAGGTATTTAATGCTAAAGCGATATTTACTTGCACCAGGGCCTACACCTGTTCCGCCAGAGGCACTGCTCGCCATGGCAATGCCAATTATTCATCACAGATCTCCTGATTTCTTGCCTGTCCTTGATGAGGCAAAAAAAGGGCTTCAGTGGCTCTACCAAACAAAGAACTATGTCCTGATCCTTGCCTCTTCCGGTACAGGAGGCATGGTTGGTTCTGTAAATAATTTCTTCAGTCCTGGAGATAAGGCCCTTGTCGTTAATGCCGGTAATTTTGGAGAGCGATGGTCAAAGATTTGCAAGGCCTATGGGCTTGAGGTAGAGGAGATAAAGCTTGAGTGGGGCTACGCCGTTGACCCTTCTGATATAGAGAAATCCCTGAAACAAGACCCATCGATAAGGGGTGTTTTCATTCAGGCCTCGGAGACATCCACAGGGGTTTATCATGATATAGAATCGGTTGCAAAGATAGTCAGGAATTTTGAAGAAACAATTCTCGTTGTTGATGCCATCTCGGCACTGGTTGCCCATGATCTGAAAATGGATGAATGGGGCATTGATGTCATGGTAGGCGGCTCACAGAAGGGTCTTATGTTACCACCAGGACTTGCCTTTGTCGGTATAAGCGATAAGGCATGGAAGTTTGCTGAGACCGCGAGGTGCCCGAGATTTTATTTTAATTTCAAGAAGGAAAGAGAGGCCCTCGCAAAGAACCAAACAAACTTCACCTCTCCAGTGACCCTTATAATAGGACTGAATGAATGCCTTAAACTCCTGAAAAGAGAGGGGCTTCAGAATGCCTTTGAAAGACATAGACTACTTGCCAGTGCCACAAGAGAGGCTATAAGGGCAATAGGTCTGGAACTATTTTCAAAGGAATCACACAGTAATGCCGTAACTGCTATTAGAGCTCCCCAGGGGATTGATGGCCAGGCAATCTATAAAGACCTGAGAGAAAAATACGGTATCACAGCAGCAGGTGGACAGGGCCAGGCAAAGGGAAAGATCTTCAGAATAGCCCATCTCGGTTATGCCGACACCTTTGATATAATAACCGCTATAGCAGGCGTAGAAATGGTTCTGAAGTCAATGGGTTATCCTGTTGAACTTGGTAAGGGGGTAGCCATTGCCCAGGGAATGTTAATGAAATAGGAGGTTTGATGAGAGTTCTTATAAGCGACAGCCTTTCTCAGAAAGGAATAGACATATTAACACAGGCAGGTCTTGATGTTGATGTAAAAACTGGATTAAGTCATGATGAATTAAAGTCAATCATTGGCGAATATCACGGTTTGATAATCAGGAGCGCCACAAAAGTTACAGCCGACATTATCGAGGCTGCCACAAAACTCAAGGTTATAGGGAGGGCCGGTTCTGGCCTTGACAATGTGGATAAAGCAGCGGCTACTAAAAAGGGTATTGTTGTTATGAACACACCCGGGGGTAATACAATTACCACTGCAGAACACACTATAGCCCTTTTATTTTCTCTTGCACGACAGATACCTCAAGCCGTTGCATCAATGAAAGAAGGCAAGTGGGACAAGAAGAGGTTCATGGGGATTGAGCTTTATAACAAAACCCTTGGCATAATTGGTATTGGAAACATAGGCAAACAGGTTGCCAGGAGGGCCCTTGGCCTTGGTATGAATGTTATTGGATATGACCCTTATCTAAGTGAGGAAAATGCACGGGAGATGGGAATAAGAAAGGTGGAACTTAAAGAACTATTCAGGTCATCTGACTTTATTACAATCCACACTCCCCTTACAGCAGAAACAAAGAACCTCATTAATAGTAAAACTATAGGGCTTATGAAGGATGGGGTGAGAATCATTAATTGCGCTCGCGGGGGAATCGTAAATGAGGCCGATCTTTACGAGGCCATAAAGACTGGCAAGGTAGCTGGTGCTGCCCTTGATGTGTTTGAAAAAGAGCCTCCCGGGGACAATCCCCTGATAAGACTTGATAATGTATTGTGTACGCCTCATCTTGGTGCCTCGACAAAAGAGGCCCAGGAGAATGTTGCCATAGCAATTGCTGAACAGGTTGCAGACTATCTGGTTAATGGAGTGATAAGGAATGCTGTAAACTTTCCATCCATACCGGCTGAACAGGTTCAGAGATTACAGCCTTATCTTTCCCTTGCTGAGAAGATGGGAAGCTTTGCCTCACAGGTATTTGAGGGGGCAGCTACAGACCTTACTATAGAATACAGGGGAGAGGCATCGGAATTAAATACAGCACCTGTCACAATAGCCCTGTTAAAGGGTTATCTAACACCTATCCTTGAAGAGACAGTCAATTTTGTCAATGCCCCATTAATTGCCAGGGAAAGGGGCATCGAAGTAAAGGAAATGAAGAGTGCCGAGGCAGGCGATTATCATAATATGATCGTCTTGAAGATTAAGATAAATGGAGAGGAAAATATCCTCTCAGGAACACTCTTTAGCAGAAAAGACCCCAGAATTGTAAGGATAAACAACTTTCCGGTTGAGATCATACCCGAGGGGAATATGCTCTTTATGTATAACAATGACAGGCCCGGGGTAATAGGGAATATCGGTTCCTATCTTGGTAAAAATAATATAAATATAGCAAGGATGCATTTTGGAAGGGAATCAGCCGGGGGCAGGGCAATCTCTGTCGTAAGTATAGATACCCCTGTCTCTGATCAGCAGATAGAAGAAATAAAGAAGATGCCCAATATAATATCGGTTAGAGTAGTAAATCTTTAATCTCAGGAGAGTAAGATGTCATCAATCGTTATAGTGGGTGCACAGTGGGGCGATGAAGGAAAGGGGAAGATAGTTGATGTCCTTACAGAAGGTGCTGATGTCGTAGCCCGTTATCAGGGTGGGCACAATGCAGGGCACACAGTTGTTATAAATAATGAAAGATTCATCCTCCACCTGATACCGTCAGGGATCCTTCATAAGGGTAAGATTTGCATTATCGGTAATGGCGTGGTAATAGAGCCAGGAGCGCTAATAGCCGAGATTGAGGGTCTTAAAAAAAGAGGGATTGATGTGGGTAAGAACCTGCTGATAAGTAAAAATGCCCATGTTATCATGCCCTATCACAGGGCAATCGAGAATGCTCACGAATCAAGGCGGGGAACAAAGAAGATAGGCACCACAGGCAGGGGAATAGGACCATGTTACGTAGATAAGATGGCAAGGAATGGTATCAGAATTGTGGATTTGTATAATCACAGTGTCTTAAGGGAAAAACTCGAATCCAACCTTGACGAGGTCAATTATATCCTTCAAAATAAGTATGGAATCAAGGGATTTGATGTCGACGAGATAGCTTCTCAATATATAGAATATGCAGAGGCATTATCAATTTATATTACCGATACCGATATAGTGATTAACGATTTCATTGATAGAAACAAAAATATACTCTTTGAGGGAGCGCAAGGAACACTCCTTGACATAGACCATGGCACATACCCCTTTGTTACATCTTCAAGCGCCGTTGCTGGAGGTGCATGCACAGGCCTTGGTGTAGGTCCCACCAAGATAGACAGGGTAATGGGGGTTGTCAAGTCTTATACCACAAGGGTCGGAGAAGGTCCCTTTCCCACAGAGATAAGGGAGAGCCTTGGCGATATTATCAGGGAGAAGGGTGGTGAATACGGAGCTACAACAGGCCGACCAAGGAGATGTGGATGGCTTGATTTTGTTGGCCTGAGGCATGCAATAAGGGTAAACGGTATAACCTCAATAGCACTCACAAAGTTAGATATACTCGACAGTCTTGAAAAGATAAAGGTCTGTGTAGCTTATAAATTAGACGGAGAGATAGTAGAAACGTTTCCAAAAGACCTGATGCAGTTACAGGATGTAGAACCTGTTTATGAAGAGATAGAGGGCTGGATAACAGATACAAGGGGTATAATGGATTATGATAAACTACCGGCAAATGCAAAGAGGTACATTAGCCTGATAGAGGAAACCCTGAAGGTCAGCGTCGATTTTATCTCAACCGGTGACAGGAGGACGGAGTTGATAGTCAGAGGTAAAGGTTTTGCGTAAAAGACAGTGTCAAAGATACACAAAAAGGCTGGAAACAACTTTTAAATCAGGCGTTTTTTCTTTCAAGGGTTTATCATCTAATATATCGGCTGGCGGACTCTTCATAAGGACCTCCCATAGTTTTGCACCAGGCACTATTGTTGACATTGAGATTTTTCTACCTGGTAACAGGGTTTCACGTCTAAAAGGTATAGTGAGAAGGGCAATAAAAACAACTATGCCGGGGGTTAAAAATGGTATGGGTATTGAATTGATTGAAAGAGATGCCAACTATCTTGAATTCTTGAGAACAATAGTCATGGAAGAAGAATCTTCGGACGAGTCCGGGGATTCCCAGGAGAATAACGGTCTAGAGGAAAAGGTTAATAATGAGGGCACTAAAGAGCGTATAGATAATTTCAAAGGAATAGAACCTCAGGACTATATAATAGTCATCTGTAATAACTGTAATGTCAAAAACAAGGTGCCTGTTAGCAGAAGGTCAGGTCTCAAATGTGGTAAATGTGGCTCTCCTTTAAACATAGAACCCACATATTAAAGGTTAGCCTATTATCGCTTCTTTTTCCCTCAGACTGTCCTGTCTGTGGTAAAAAATCAGACAGCATTGAATTGTGGCCAATATGTTCTGAATGCTGGAACGAGATAACGAGATACGATGGCCCCTCCTGTAAGCTCTGCGCTAAACCTCTTATCTCTGAATATTCACATTTATGCTGGGACTGTATTTCTGACAGGCCTGCCTTTTCTTCTGTTAAGGTCTTTGGTCTTTATTCAGGAGTATTAGCCGAGACAATAAACCTCCTGAAATTCTCAGGTATAAAAAGGTTATCGAGACCGCTTGCAGGGCTTCTTCTAAGGCTTGAGGTCCCCGATGCAGATATCATCGTACCAGTTCCAATGACAAAGAAGGCATTATTAGAGAGGGGGTTTAACCAATCTCTTTTAATTGCACGGGAGATATCAATAAAAAAAGGAATTCCCATCGATATAGATAACCTTCAAAAGATAAGGGAAACCATTCCTCAGGTGGGTCTTGATGCAAAGGAGAGGATGAAGAACCTAAAAGAGGCCTTCTCTGTGTCTGGAGATCTGATTAAGGGCAAGAAGGTATTGCTCGTTGATGATGTCATGACAACCGGAACTACCCTGAGGGAGTGCTCTAAAACATTACTAAAGGCCGGAGCTATTGAGGTGACAGGCCTTGTCCTTGCAAGGACATCAGGAATAGAATAAAAAGGCAGGGTAGAAGGTCTTCTACCTAATTGAACCTGTCTGTCGACAGGCAGGAATGAATAAAGGAGGTTTTCGATGATAATACCATTTTTGACAGCACTACATGTATTGACGGTGGTTCTCTGGATAGGCGGTGTTGCCTTTGTAACGATAATCATATTTCCATTACTTCTAAGAAAGGAGGATTCCTTAGAAAAGGTCCTTCTCTTTCAGGGGGTGGAGAATAAGTTTGCCCGTCAGGCAAGGTTTTATGCCTGGACAGCAGGCATAACAGGCTTTATCCTGCTATATCTCACAGGAAAGCATAAAATACTCTTTACCTTAAACAGTCTTGCCGTAACAATCATGCTCATTGTCTGGCTGGTATATATTTTTATCCTGACCTTTGAGAAAAGACTCTTCAAGATCCTCTTCAGTCAATCTGATAAGTTTGACTCAGAAAAGGTCTTTACACGATTGAGTGCCTTTCACTGGTTTGTCCTTGTCTTAAGCCTTCTGGCAGTCTTCTTTGGCGTTTACTTTGGTCATGGTGGTAATTGAACTCAAAAAAGGTATAATTCAAAAACCTATTGCGGACAGATATTATATTTTTTTATCCTGTAACCCATCTGCCGCGGTGTAAGGCCAAGGAGCTTTGCAGCCTTAGCCTGGACCCATCCAGAATCTTTTAAGGCATTAAGGATTTCTGTCCTCTCTATATCTTTTATTGTGGAAGGAAGGGTCGTCTTTACCTGAATTGTGTTTTTTGCCTTAATGAAATGTCCCCTATCGGCGGGACCCGCACACGCATGCCTGATGTTTAAAGGCAGGTCCATCGTGGTTATACTTTTGCCTTTAGCAATAACAACAGCCCTTTCAATTGTATTTTCCATTTCCCTCACATTTCCCGGCCAGTCATAATCCATCATTGTCCTGAGGACAGCACCGGAAAGCGAGAGATTCTTACCATGCTTTCTATTAAATCTATTAAGAAAATACTCAATCAATAAGGGAATATCCTCACGCCTCTCTCTGAGAGGTGGGATAAATATTGGTATCACATTAAGGCGGTAATAAAGGTCTTCCCTGAATCTGCCCTCTTCGACAAGTCCTTCGAGGTTTCTGCTTGTTGCAGCTATTATCCTTACATTAACCCTGATGGTTTTTTCACCACCCAATCGTTCAAACTCCCTTTCCTGCAAGACTCTGAGAAGTTTAACCTGTGTATGAACAGGAAGGTCCCCTATCTCGTCAAGGAAAAGGGTGCCGTTGTCGGCTAATTCGAACCTGCCCTTTCTTGTTGATATGGCACCGGTAAAGGCACCTTTTTCATGGCCAAACAGTTCACTCTCTATAAGGTTTTCGGGAAGGGCCGCACAATTTATTTTTATAAATGGCCCCGATGATAAATGGCTATTGTAATGAATAGCGTGAGCAACGAGTTCTTTGCCCACTCCACTTTCTCCCCGAAGTAAAACAGTGGTATCTGTTTCAGCCACACGGCCTATAATGTCATAGACCTCATGCATTGCCTTTGATTCACCGATGATGTTTGTTGGCCTGAATCTCTCCTTTAATTCCTCTTTAAGTCTTATGTTCTCATTTATCAATCTCTGTCTCTCCTCATTTGCTGACTGTCTCAGACGAACTGCCTGTGCTATCATTGATGCTATTATGGATAAGAGTCGGACATCCTCCTTTAGTGATATATCGTCAGAAAAAAGACGGTCCACACTGAGCGCACCTATAACCTCATTCCCTATCTTTATCGGAACACAGATAAAGGATATATCCTTCTTGTTGAGCCTTGCCCCTGTCCTGTTTAAAAAAAGTGGTTCCTCTGAGATGTCCCTTACAACAGCAGGTTCACCAGTTTCTATAACCTTCCCTGTTATCCCCTCACCGATCCTGTATCTACCTCTTTCTCTCTGGGCCTTTGATAGACCATAGGCTTCTTCTATGTAAATCTCCCCTGTCTCTCGATTCAATAATGTTATGGTGACTCTCAACATTTCTAAACCTTCGGCTATAGACTTCAGCACAGGCTCAAGGACCTCGGAGATGTCCATGCTCCTTGAAAGGACCTGACTGATCTCAAAAAGAAGGGATAATTCTTTAATCTCTCTCTTTATTTTCATTTGAGTAGCGTAGCGTGAAGAACTTTGAATAGAAGTTCTTCGCCCTTTTATGATAGGCCTGGAACAGGTTTCCCCTACAATCAAAGTCCCTTGAATCTCTGAACCATTCTCTTATTATATGCGGCGTGACCTCGATATGAAACTGTAGGGCATATACACCATCGGAGTATCGAAAGGCCTGGTTTTCAAATAACTCTGATGATGCGAGCCTTACCGCCCCTGATGGTATGTCAAAGGTATCGCCATGCCACTGAAACACCATTGATTTATTATTGCCTGTCGAAAGCTGTGACATTACAACATCTCTCATGCCCACTTCGGTAAGAGATATCTCATGCCAGCCTATCTCCTTGACCCTACCAGGATAAACCCTCGCACCCAATACATGGGCTATCATCTGAGCCCCGAGACAGATGCCGAGTAAATGGAGACCAGATTTAATGGCCTTCTCTATTAATCTGGCCTCTTCTTTCAGAAACTCATGCTTTTCCATCTCATATACAGCCATCGGCCCTCCCATGATAACAAGATGGGAGAAGCTGGAAAGGTCAGGCACCTTTTCTCCAGTAGAGATGTCAAGAACCTGATAAGGGGCCTTTATGACCCTCAGATAGTCCTCGATCGTCCCCGGGCCTTCGCTGGCGATGTTCTTTATGATTAGTACCCTCATATCTTTTGTCGGTAAATATTTGCCGTCTAAATTATTGTAGTCTATAAAACAAAGACGTGTCAATAGTGTGGTCATGGGGCCAGTTTTGAAATATCAGCTTTTTACGACCGACTCTTTTGTGTGTCCTGCCTCAAAGGTCTTGCTGTTTATCTTTTAACATAGTCAAAATTATATTTCAGGACCTGACCCCAATTTTGAGGGATTAGCGTAGATATAACCCACATGCCTGTTGATTTCAGATTGAACATCCTTTAGCCTTTCAAAGAGCGCATCCACGGATGGCAGGCCCAGATATGATGCTATGATATCTGCTATATCTGAATCTTCTTTTAATACTGTCTCTCCATTTAAACGTATGATGGTCTCAACAGTCTTAAGAAAATCCAGAAAGTCGAGAAAGGCCTTTCCTGTCTCAGGTCTTATTATCCCGTGCCTGATTAAGCCATTTATTGCAACGTCTGTTTTAAAGGTTATAAGGTCTGGAAAGGTCTTTGAATTCTTTAATTGCAGATATTGAACAGCAAACTCTAACTCTTCAATTCCACCTCTACCATGCTTTATATCGTAACCTGTCTTATCACCTGTGTGTTCGATGATTCTTCTCCTCATATCAATTATATCGCGGGCATTAACAGACATACCCCTTTGTTTAATGACATATTTCTTCATATCAACAAATCCCCTGAGAAGGGATTTATCACCTGTTACCGGTCTTGACTTTAGAAGGCTCTGAAGTTCCCATGGCTGGGCATATCGAAGGTAATAATTTTTGTAGCCTTCTATGTCATTTACGAGTATGCCTTTCGAGCCATCTGGTCTCAGTCTCATGTCAATCTTATAGACACCGCCCTTTTCCCTCTTTCCTGAGAGAAACCTTATAATCTCCTCTGCAGTTTTGTATGCCCTTTCTTCTGGAGATATAAAGATCAGGTCCAGGTCAGAACCAAAGGTCAACTCCCTTGCACCAAGCCTTCCAAGTCCTATAATTGCAAATTCTCTGATTCCCAGATGTTCACAAAGGGCCCTCAGTATGGTATCAGCCAGTATTGTCAGATTTCTGGTTAACTCATGAATATTAATCCTCCTGCTTGTAAAAAGGAGGCCTATCTTCAGTTCCTCTGATGCCTTACTCTCTCTGAGCGAATTCTGAGGGTCCTCTGACATATCAAGAAGTTCTTTCAGTCTTAGCTTGAGAACTCGGTAATTGAGCCTTATATCGGGATACTCGAACAGGCCCTCCAGGTTCTCAAGACTAAGAATTAAGGATGTCATGTAAGAACTGTAACAAAAGGCATCTGCAATTGCCTCTATAGTATCCCTCCTCTTTGAAAGAAGATCCAGATAAGACTCGTATCTTCCTATCTTTTCTAAAAAGGATGTAAGCCTTATCAATGCTCTGTCTCTGTTAACGCCCTTTAAGATATTGCTCACAAAGATAGGGATAACCCTTTTGAGGAGCAGCCTTTCCCTGATTGTCTTCTCAAAAGATATATACTCCCTCAGGTCCTTTACTATCCTCACTGACCGCTCCAGATCCCTGAATCCTCTGAAAGCCAGATAATCCCTTAGTGCCTGGTCTGTCAGCTCATTGTCGAACATCCATAACTCTTCGGAGGGTATCTCCTTATCACCGAGTATGGAGTTATACATATCTCTCACCTTCATTCTCTCTACCTTCAGTGTCGAGAGAAATTCCCTTTTGTCATGATAACCCATCATCTTTGAGACCGTTTCTAATTCATTGTTCTCAGACGGTAAGGAGTGTGTCTGGAGATCATCCCTCATTTGAAGCAGATGCTCAAGCCTTCTCAGAAAGAGATAAGTATTTATCAGCGTCTCTGCCTCTGTCACGGAAATAAAACCTTCATAATTCAAGGCCTTTATTGCCTCAATGAGCCGGAGTGTTCTGAGTTTTTGAGAACTCCCTCCATTGAGAAGTTGAAAGGTCTGAACAAAGAACTCAATCTCTCTTATACCTCCATACCCTCTTTTTATATCATTTATATCAGCAATTGAATCGATCTTTCTCTTTAGGTCCCTTATCTCCTCTATGTCAGCATAATCAATCGTTCTCTTCCAGACAAAGGGCTCAAGCACCTTTATAAAGGACCTTCCAAGAGAGACATCGCCAGCAACCGGTCTTGCCCTTATCAGGGCCATCCTCTCCCAGGTCTTTCCCCAAGCCTCATAATAGGAAAGATAGGATTCCAGGGGCAAAGAGATATCACCCTTCTGTCCATTCGGTCTCAATCTTAAGTCAACCCTGTAAGCTATGCCATCCTCAGTTCTTGAAGACATTAGAGAAACCATTGTTTCTGTAAGCCTGCAAAAATATTCATGACAATCTATCCTGTTAATCCTTACCCCGGAAGGAAGGAGGATGCCCGAGGAATAGGAATCAGGAGCCTTATAAACAGATAACAGGTCAACATCAGAGCTGTAATTGAGCTCTCCTGCACCGAGTTTACCCAGTGCTATAATAGAAATGCTACCGCTGCCCATATCTCCATACTTCTCCCTGACCAGATAGCCGGCATAATCAAGGGCAATCTGAGTTATCGCCTCTGCAAGGATCGTTAGTTCATCCATTGAGGTCTCAATATCTGTAAGTCCTGTAATATACCTCAGCGTGAGTCTCAGGTAGAATCTCTTTCTTAAATGCCTGAGAAGTTTCATGATTTCATGCTTCTCTTTGAGTCCATCTGTAGCACCAGAAATCACCTCATTTATTGTGACAGGGTATTCGATGTTGTTTTGCTCTTCCCGGAGTATGCCAGGATTGATGATACAATAATCAGCAAGAAACTGACTGTATGCAAAGAGAAATGCAACCTTCCTGATTTCTTCTTCAGAAAACTCAGATAAAGATGGATATGCCTCCTTTAACCTTTCAAGATTTTTGAGTGACCTGTCAGGGGCGGGAGTTTGCATGGCAATTTCTTTTATTGTAGTTTCCATCAAATTATTTTATCCTATTTAGTATGAATGAGTGTTAATTCAGAAGATATATTGTTTCCCATTTAATGATTTCGGAGGTGTCTAATGAAGATGATAGTGGCGATAATAAAACATTTCAAACTTGATGATGTTAAGGATGCCCTTTCAAAGGTAGGAATACAGGGCATGACTGTAACAGAGGTTAAGGGGTTTGGCAGACAGAAGGGGCACGTTGAGGTTTATCGCGGGGTCAGCCTTGAAGTCAGGTTCATTCCAAAGGTTAAGGTAGAAGTTGCCGTGCCTGATGATAAGGCTGAAGAGGTAATAAAAACAATACAGACCACAGCAAGAACAGGAGAGGTAGGGGACGGTAAAATATTTGTATATGATTTGGGGGATGTCATAAGAATCAGGACAGGTGAAAGAGGAGAAGATGCAATCTAACGCAGGGGCGCAACGGCCCCTGCGCCATTATTAACAAGCCTGTTTTAAATGTCGTAATAGAGGAAGAATTCATATGGATGGGGCCTTAACCTCAATGCGTCCACCTCTTTTGACCTCTTGTAATTAATCCATGTCTCAATTGCATCCTCTGTAAAGACATTCCCTTTAAGGAGATATTCATGATCTTTTTCGAGGTGATCAAGGGCCTCTTCAAGGCTACCTGGCATTGTGGGGACATTCGCCAGCTCCTCAGGACCGAGTTCGTAAATATCCTTATCAAGGGGTTCACCGGGGTGTATCTTGTTCTGTATTCCATCAAGACCAGCCATAAGCATTGCAGCAAAGGCGAGATAACCATTACAGGATGGATCAGGGAATCTTACCTCGCACCTCTTGGCCTTAGGACTTGCAGAATAGGTCGGGATACGGATTGAAGCAGAACGGTTCCTTGCAGAATAGGCAAGATTTACCGGTGCCTCAAAACCAGGGGTCAGTCTTTTATAAGAATTTGTTGTAGGATTGGTCAATGCAGCGAGAGACTTTGCATGCTTGAGAATACCACCTATATAATAAAGGGCCATCTCGCTAAGACCTGCGTACTCCTTACCGGCAAACAAAGGCTTTCCATTCTTCCATATGCTTTGATGAGTATGCATTCCAGAGCCATTGTCACCAAATATTGGTTTTGGCATAAAGGTAACGGTCTTACCATGCCTTTTTGCAACATTTTTAATAATATACTTGAAAAGCATCAGTTTATCCGCCATTCTCACAAGGGAGTCGAATCTCATATCAATCTCTGCCTGTCCTGCTGTTGCAACCTCATGATGTTCCCTTTCGACATAAATACCAACCTTTATCATCTCCATTACCATCTCTGTTCTTAGATTGACAAGGCTATCTGTGGGGGGAACAGGAAAGTAACCTTCTTTGTGTCTCGGTTTGTATCCTAAGTTAGGTTTTTCATCACGTCCAGAATTCCATATCCCTTCAACAGAGTCAATAAAATAATAACCGCTATGTGAATCCTGATCGAATCTAATATCATCAAAGATAAAAAATTCAGCCTCAGGACCAAAATAAGCTGTATCTCCAATGCCTGTTGATTTAAGGTACGCCTCTGCCTTCTGGGCGATGTACCTCGGGTCTCTTGTATAAAATTCTTTTGTTATAGGGTCAATGATATTGCAGATAAGGCTTATTGTGGGGTATTGCATAAATGGGTCCATAAAGGCTGTATCAGGATCTGGTAGCACCAACATATCCGATGTATGGATTGCCTGCCATCCCCTTATGGATGAGCCATCAAACCCGAGACCCTCTTCAAAAATCTCTTCCTTCAATTCAGAAATCGGTACGGCAAAGTGCTGCCAGATTCCCGGGAAATCAAGGAACTTAAAATTTACCATGACGGCATTATTCTCTCTTGCCATCTCAATAACATCCTTTGGTGTCATAAAATCCTCCAAGCTTAAATATCTTTGAACGGTAACCGTTTACCGATAGGATAAAATACACCCCAAACAAATGTCAAGATGTAGGAGTTTCAGGGACTTTCTGGGTGGGACTGATATACAAAGCAGAAAACAAATCAGGGGCATCTATCAACAGGAAATCTTTACCAAGCTTAAAATCAGGAACATTGTTGAACTAACCAGGGTCTTGAAATTAACTTTTATATAATATTAAAGGTGAACCATTTCGTAGTTTTCCTGGTGAAGTTTATTGTCTTCCTTAACGATTATCTTAATTCCATATCTATTCTCAATCTCTTCAATCCCTGCCCGTTCTTCATCAGAAAGCAATTCAGCCACAGAGGGATGAGCTGTAATCACAAGCCTTTCAACGCCCTGTCTTGCCATTCTGGTTATCTTCCTGAATATCTCGTAACATACCGTTCTCGGGGATTTTACATAACCCTTTCCCTCGCAGTACGGACAGGACTCACACAGAACCCTGCCAAGGCTCTCCCTCACCCTCTTCCTTGTCATCTGAATCAGTCCCAATTCAGAGATATGAAGTATAGTATTCTTTGCCCTGTCCTTTTTCATCGCCTCTATGAAGGAATTAAAGACCCTCTCCCTGTTTTCAGGCCTTTCCATATCAATGAAGTCTATTATTATGATTCCACCAAGGTTTCTCAGCCTGATCTGGTAGGCGATCTCCTTGACAGCTTCAAGATTGGTCTTTAGTATGGTATCTTCAAGGTCTTCCTTTCCGACAAACTTCCCTGTATTAACATCTATGACAGTCATTGCCTCTGTCTGATCTATGACTATATACCCACCCGATTTTAGCCACACCCTTCTACCGAGAGCCCTTGATATGTCGAGTTCAACGCCAAAGGCCTCGAATATTGGCTCCACATCAGTATATAATTCAATCTTTCCGAGCAACTTCGGGAAATAGGTCCTAACAAATTCCTTTATCCTCTCAAATTCAGTCTCATCATCAATAACGAGCCTCTCAACATCCTGGTTCATCAGGTCACGGACACTCCTGAAGGCAAGGTCAAGGTCGCTGTAGAGAAGGCAGGGGGCAGAAACCTTCTCTTTCTTTTTCTGGATGTTTTCCCAGAGGAGCTGGAGGAAATCAAGGTCCCTTCTTATTTCATCCTCTGTACAGCCCTCACTTGCCGTCCTTATTATCATGCCAAAACCCTTTGGCTTAAGTCCTTCAACGATTGACCTGAGCCTCATCCTCTCTGCCTCATCAGAGATCCTCCTTGATATACCTATATGTTCCACACCAGGCATGAGGACTAAATAACGACCAGGCAGGGTGACATAGGTTGTTACCCTTGCTCCCTTGCTACCGATAGGGTCCTTGGAGACCTGAACGAGGAGCTCCTGTCCTTCCTGTATTATCTCCTCAATGGAGAGGTCCTGTCTTTCCTTTTTTGTGACCTCGATATTGGGGTCAAGGGAGTTGGGGTCCTCTTCTTCAATAAGAGAGGTGTAATCTTCCACATCGGTCTTTATGTCAGCAACATACAGGAAGGCAGCCTTTTCGAGGCCAATATCAACAAAGGCTGATTGCATACCCGGGAGGATCTTAACAACCTTTCCCTTGTAGATATTACCAACAAGACTTGCATCCCTCTTCCTCTCCACATAAAGTTCAACAACCTGCCCTCCATCGAGCAGGGCAACTCTTATCTCTTCACGGGTTACATTGATGAGAATCTCGCTATTCATATCCCCCCATTATGGTAAAGGTTTGACCCATTCATTCCTACCAGCAGACCTGCCGTAGAGCCCCGTCCTTGTGACCTCAATCGAAGCCATTGCCTCTGTATCAATGCCAAACATTGCCTGAATGACCTCACTTAACCTTACCTTCTCCTCTTTATCTACAAGCACAAGTCGCAGTTTATTAGTATCAATCATATCTATTAATTCTACCATTTTCTTTAAGTCAATTACCCTCTTTTCCCCTCTGTCCTTGCCTTCTCGCTCAACTACAAAGGAATCCCCCGCGATAAATCCCGATACAACCGAGGCATCAGGACATATTATCTCATATTCATATCTCTTTATAAAGCTATCAAGGGATGGGGCTGATTTATTCACAGGCAAAACCCTGATTATTCGAATGCCCTCCGGAAGGGTCTTATTAAGCAATTCCATGATGTTCAAACTCAGCCCCTCCGGCTGTATTTCCATATCAAAATACTCTTTCAGTCCCGATACGCCAACACTCAGGGAAGGGCCAAAGGATAATCGTGGGGAGGGGTGAAACCCCTGGGAGTAAAGGACAGGTATCCCTGCCCTCCTTACTGCCCTTATAATGGCTGTCATCAATTCCCTGTGAGATAGATACCGCATTAATCCTGTTTTCTGAAACTCAATCCTCAGCCTCAGGGATGGCTGGAGATCCCTGTGCAATTGATCATGCCTGTTTTCCATGTTCCCCATTCCTGGTACCTGTTTATTCAAATTCACTGTATCTGAAATTAACCCGGAAGAACAGGATGCACGATTTATAGGGTGACATGCAAGGCCACAGCCATAACACTTCTGCCTGCATTCAGGCGTTATATCCTCTGATAAGGCCCTGTTTAACTCTTTGATTAAAAATTCCTTTTTGATACCCGTATCTACGATGTCCCATGGTAATGGCCCGGTTATGGCAAACTCCCTTTTTGTATATCCTTGCAGGTCAATCCCTGAAATCTCGGAAGCGGTAATCCATTTATTGAAATCAAACCACTCTGTCCATGCATCAAGCCTGCAGCCCCTCTTCCAGGCCTCCTCAATTAGGGAAGAAATCCTGAGGTCACCTCTTGATAATACCGCTTCTAAAAGGCTCATATGAGGGTCATGTCCCTTATACTGAATCCCCTTCTTCCTGAGTCTCTCTTTCAGGTATCCAAGCTTTTCCTTAATATGTTCCAGTGATTCCTGACCGAGCCACTGAAATGGTGTATGAGGCTTGGGCACAAAGGGAGATACAGTAACGCTAAGATTTACAAACCTGCGGGAATACCTCTTTGCGATCTTGATTGCCCTGAGGGACATCTCAGGGATGGCCTCTATATCCTCCTGCCTTTCCACGGGAAGTCCTATCATGAAATAGAGCTTCAGATTCTCCCATCCCTCTGAAAAAAGGGCATGTAGGGCCTTCTCGTAATCTTCATCAGAGATATCCTTGTTAATGACCCGCCTTAGCCTTTCTGTTGCTGCCTCAGGAGCTATCGTGAAACCAGTCTTTCTGACTGTTTTAATCTCCCTGAGGACCTCTCTATTAACAGATGCAACCCTCAGGGATGGTAAAGAGATAGAGACAACCTTGCCTGAAAACCTCCTGTTCATCTCTCTGAGGAGTGGTATGAGTTCGCAATAATCCCCCGTGCTGAGGGAGGAAAGGGATACCTCTTCATAGCCTGTATTTTTGAGGCTCTCACAGGCTATCTCTAATATCCTCTCAGGACTCCTTTCCCTGAGAGGCCTATAGATCATTCCAGCCTGACAGAACCTGCATCCCCTCGGACAACCTCTCGAGACCTCGATAGTTATCCTGTCATGGACGATAGGGGCAAATGGTACCACCGGGGACAAAGGATAGGGTGCTGAATCAAGGTCCTTTAAAATTCGTCTCCTTATCTTTAAAGGTCTACCTCCTGAACCATGCACTAATGGGACATAGATGCCCTCAACACGGGAAAGACCTTGAAGGATATCCCTCCTCTTTCCCTTTGCATCATATATCACATCTATTATCTCTCTTGCTGCCTCCTCACCTTCACCGATAAGAAAGGCATCAATGAAGGGAGACATGGGGATGGGATTTACTGTACAGGGGCCTCCTGCCATGATAATCGGTTCACTATCCCCTCTGTCTTCTGACCTCACAGGTATCCCTGAGAGGTCAAGCATGTTAAGAACTGTAGTATAGGAGAGTTCGTACTGGAGACTGAACCCAATGAGGTCAAACTCCTTTAAAGGGCTATTGCTTTCGAGGCTACAGAGGGGCAGACCAAGCCTTCTCATCTCTGATTCCATGTCAGGCCAGGGAGAGAAGGCCCTTTCTGCAGAGGCATAGGGAATGTCGTTTATGATACTATAAAGGATCTTCAGACCGAGATGGGACATCCCCACATCGTAAATGTCAGGAAAGGCAAGGGCCACCCTTACAGGTGACCTCTTGTGAATAGAATTTATCTCGTTATTGATATATCTGCTTGGCCTTGCGATGGCTGACAGGTTCAGTTGTCTTTTCAAAACCTCTCGTGATATTCCTTTACCTTTTTTGCGAATTCCCTGCCAAAATTATAACATCTCTCCTCATCTTCCCTCGAAGGCCTGTAGAGGACCTGAAGCCCTGGTTCAAAGACCTCAAGCCCCATCCTCTTGAATTCTTCGTAGGCCTCCTTAACGGCCCCTCCTCCCCAACCATAACTTCCAAAGGCACCAACTATCCTGTTTCTTGGCCTGAGCCCCCTGAGATGGGTCAGGAATTCAGCCACTGACGGATACATTATGTTGTTTAATGTGGGTGTGCCAAGGAGACAACCCCTTGACTTCCAGAACTCCTTAATGGCCATACTCATGGGTGTTGCCCTGAGTTTTATAACCTTACACTCAACACCCTCCTCCTTAATGCCCTGCATTATGGGGAGGGTCATGTGTTCTGTACTGTGCCACATAGTATCGTATATAACAGAGACGCTCAGATTGGCCTTTCCAGAGGCCATGTCAAGATACATCTGGAGTACCTTCTGGGGGTTTGCCCTCCATATGATGCCGTGGTCAGGGGCGATCATCTCTATTGGAAGGCCAAGTTTCTGTATCTCCGCTATCTTTGCCTTAATGAGCTGCCCAAAGGGCATCAGGATATTTGCATAGTAGTCAATAACACCATCCTCAAGCTCGGACATGGATTCACAGGTGACAAACTCGTCATCAAACCTTACTGCTGAGGCTATATGCTGACCAAAGGCATCCTGACTTATTAAGACTTTATCCTCTTTAACATAGGTCATCATTGAATCAGGCCAGTGAAGCATTGGTGTCTCGATAAACAAAAGGGTCCTGGTTCCTGTGTTCAGCGTGTCTCCTGTCTTTACAATATTGATATTCCATCTTGATACATCAAAGAATCTTTCAAGCCCCTTCCTCCCCTTCTCAGTAATATAGATTTTTGCCGATGGTACAAGTTCCATTATACGATCAAGGCTCGTTGCATGGTCATTCTCTATATGATTGATTACGACATTCTTTATCTTTGAAGGGTCAGTTACTGAACTTATGTTCTTCATCATTATCTCGGCAAAGTCATACTTCACAGTGTCAATAAGGGTAATATCCTTATCCATGATGAGATAATTATTGTAAGTGGTACCACGGGGGGTTATATAACCATGAAAGTCCCTTACAGCCCAGTCAATGGCCCCAACCCAATATATATCTTTTTTGATCTCTATCGCCTTCATCATCTGCCTCCTTTCTTCAAAAGATAAACTTGCCTCCTTATCACTTTATACGGTTTAAAATTTTAACCCCTTATTTATGTGTTCAAAATTTTGACCCCTGCTAATCTTCAAGGAGGGTTGAAAACTGGTTATGGTGACCCTCTTCATCTGCAAGGATACCCTCGAAAAGCCTCTTTGTTACAGGGTCTTTCTCCTTTTCGGCAAGGGCTATAATCTTTTTGTAAAGCTCTATTGCATCCTCTTCAGCCTTCTTATCTATCTTAAGCATATCCTTTACATCCTTCCCGACATCAATGGGAGCAGGTTTTGTTGTAGGAACCCCTCCGAGATAATCAAGTCTTTCTGCAATTGCCTCGGCATGTTTCATCTCTGTAATGGCTATATTCTTAAAGATTCCACCTATAGATTCAGCATGAATTCCCCTTACCATAACATGCTGCCACATGTATTGCACCGAAACCTGTAATTCTCTTGCTATAGCATCATTCAGTAAATCCTTTAATTCCTTACTTACCATGATAACCTCCAAAAATAAAGATAAATACTGGGAACCAGCGAGACTTATAAAATATTATTGCACAAATAGTTTTTTAATGCAAATATTTTAAAATTCACAGAAGGTGGGCTTAACATTTAAAAAGTGTGCGCTTTTGCAGAATTTTGGCGTCAGCATAAGTGTTGCCATCTCAAGGCTGCCTCTAATTAAATATCAATCCGAAACTCCTCAATTTTTAGGGAATAAGCAGAAGTAATCTTTAGAATTTCATAGTTCTTTCTTTCCTAACTATCTATTTTTTCTTTATTCTACA
>FWWM01001441.1_pt1 | contig 61204 bp, 61 predicted proteins | sample 2228351 | NCBI WGS metagenome assembly FWWM01 (sample SAMEA103939774, study PRJEB20133) | metagenome
ACATGGCGGCCATGATCGCGTGCGCGGGTGCGTTCCACCTGGCCCGGGGAGAGCGGGCGGGCCTGGATCTGGGGGCGTGGGCAGACCTGCCCTGGGAGGACGGCGGCCCCCCTCAGGACCGCTCCTCCGCCGCAGTCTAGCCGCCCCGCAGGAGGCGGGAGGAGTTCCCGAGGAGGAACAGGTCCGGCAGGGACTGGGCCGCGGCTGCCAGCGGCGGCGGCAGCAGGCCGGAAGCGGCCAGGGAAAGGCCTGCCAGGTTGTACGCGGCGGTAAAGCCCAGGTTGCCCCACACGGTCCGCATGGCGCGCCGCGCGAGGCGGAAGGCAAGCGGCACCAGGGACCAGTCCTCCCGGAGCAGCACCACGTGCGCGGCCTCCAACGCCACCGCCACAGACCCCACGGCCACCCCCACGTGGGCCTGCGCCAAGGCCGGTGCGTCGTTCACCCCGTCGCCCACCATGACCACCACGTGGCCTTCGCGCTGGTAGCGGCGCACCACCTCGATCTTGTCTTCCGGCAGCAGGCGCGCCCGCCAGGCGATCCCCAGCTGGCCAGCCAGCGCCCGTGCTGCCGGTTCGCTGTCCCCGGTGAGCAACTCCACATGCCGCACGCCCAACCCGCGCAGCTCCCGCAGCGCTTCCGCCACGCCGGGCCGGGGCCGGTCCGCCAGGGCCAGCACGCCTGCGGGTGTGCCGTCCACCGCCACCGCCACCACCGTGTGGCCCTCCTCCTCCACGGGCCGGCTGAGGGCTTCCGCGCCGACGCTGGAGGGCCTCCCCACGGTCACCCACCGCCCGGCCACCCGCGCCCGCACGCCCACGCCCGGTACTGCCTCGAAGGCTTCCGGCGCGGGGACGCTCAACCCCCTTGCCTGCGCAGCCCGCCGCACCGCCTCCGCCAGGGGGTGCTCGGAGTACCACTCCGCGGCGGCGGCGAGGGTCAGCACCTCTTCGGGCCGTCGGCCCGGCGCGGCGATCACGCGTACCACTTCGGGCCTGCCTGCGGTCAACGTCCCCGTCTTGTCCACGAGGACCACGTCCGCCCGGGCCAGCAGCTCCAGGTAGCGTCCGCCCTTCACGAGAACCCCCCGGCGGGCTGCAAAGCCCACGCTGGCCAGCATGGCCACGGGGGTGGCCAAAGCGAAGGAGCACGAGCACGCCACCACCAGCACCGCCGCGGTGGCCCGCAGGTCGCCCCGCACCAGGAACGTGAGGAGGGCCACGGCGGCCACCACGGGCAGGTAGTACCCGGAAAACCGGTCCGCCGCCCGCTGCACGGGGCCCCGGTCGCGCTCGGCCTGCTGGACCATGCGGACCACCCGTCCGAAGGTGCTGTCAGGGCCCGCCGCCGTGGCGCGCACCCGCAGGTAGCCCGCCCGGACCACGGAGGCCGCAAACACCCGGTGAGCAGGCCCCACCTCCACGGGCAAGGGCTCCCCGGTGACGGCCGCCTGGTCCACAGTGGCCGAACCCTCCACCACCTCCCCGTCCACGGGGACGGCTTCCCCGGGCCGGACCACCACCACCTCCCCTGGCTGCACTGCGGCCGCAGGAAGTTCTACCTCCGTGCCGTCCCGCTCCACCCGCGCGGTCTGCGGGCTCAACCGGGCCAGGTGCGCCACCGCCTCCCGCGCCCGCTCCGCGGTCAGGCGCTCCACCAGGTCCCCCACCCGCATGAAGAACACCACCACCGCCCCAGCCGCCCACTCGCCCACGGCCACCGCAGCCAGCAGCCCCACGGTCATGAGGGTGTGGGCCCCCACCTTGCCGCGCCGAGCCGCCGAGACCACCTGGCGGAAGACCGGCCACCCACCCGCGAGGATGGCCCCCAGCCACAGCACCGGCGGCACGCGGTCGGTTACCACCTGCAGCAGCCCCGCGCGCTCGCCCAGGACCACCACGAGGAGCACCACGCCGAAGGTGGCCCCCAGCAGGCGGAAGAAGGGCTGGCCGGCAACCGCCGCACCCCGGCCGCCGGCGGCGGGAAGGTAGCCCGCCTTCGCCACCGCGTCCTGGAGCTGCTGGGGGCTTGTGCGGGCAGGGTCGTAGCGCACCACCGCCCGGCCCGAGGCGGCCTGCACCTCCGCGTGGACCACGCCCGGGACCGCCTCCAGCGCCTGCTGCAGGGAGCCGGCGCAGTCCGCACAGTCCACGCCGCAGACCGCCAGCTCCACCGTGCGGGCGCGCTCCCTCACCGGGTGGGTTCCTCGGGGTCCGCGTAGCGGGTGCAGGCGTAGACGCCCCGCGCCACCTCCGCCAGCACCCGCTCTGCCAGCCCCAGCAACTGGTCGACCCTGCCGTCGCTGAGCCGGTAGAAGGCGAACCTGCCCCTCCGGTGCCGCTCCACCAGCCCGCAGTCCCGCAGGCACTGGAGGTGGTTGGACACGTTGGGCTGAGACAGGCCCGTGGCCCGGACCAACTCTCCCACCGTCTGCGGCCCGCCCCGCAGGGCCTCCAAGATGGCCAGCCGGGACCGGTCCGCCAGCCCGCGGAACAGCTTGGCCTTGAGCTCCAACGCGGTAGGGTTCGCCTGGACCAGGGCCATGGTTCACCAAATCAGCATCTGGTTATATATAGTCACCTCCCCCACGGCAGGTCAAGGGCTTGCAGGCACCCCTCCGCGCCGATACACTTGGGGCTGGATTAGCACTCTCCTTCCGCGAGTGCTAATCCCGGCGCGCGAAAATCCCAACGCAAAAGGAGGGAAGTGGCCATGAACCTCAAGCCCCTGGGCGACCGTGTGGTCGTCAAGCCCCTGGAGGAGGAGGAGCGCACCAAGGGCGGGATCGTCCTGCCCGACGTGGCGAAGGAGAAGCCCCAGCACGGCGAGGTGCTGGCCGTGGGGCCCGGAGCCCTGACGGAGGACGGCAAGCGGCTGCCCATGGACGTGAAGGTGGGCGACCGCGTGCTGTTCGCCAAGTACGCGGGCACCGAGGTCAAGATCGGGGACCAGGAGTACCTGATCCTGCGGCAGAGCGACATCCTGGCCATCGTGGAGCGGGAACCCGCGGCCGCGAAGGCCTAGGGGGGAGGGACCGCCATGCCCAAGGAGCTGCGGTTTGACGAGGAAGCCCGCCGCGCCCTGGAGCGGGGCGTGAACAAGCTGGCGGACGCGGTGAAGATCACCCTCGGCCCCAAGGGCCGCAACGTGGTGCTGGAGAAGAAGTTCGGATCGCCCACCATCACCCACGACGGGGTCACGGTGGCCAAGGAGATCGAGCTGGAGGACCCCTTCGAGAACGCGGGCGCACAGCTCGTCCGGGAGGTGGCCACCAAGACCAGCGACGTGGCCGGGGACGGCACCACCACCGCCACCATCCTGGCGCAGGCCATCATCCGGGACGGCCTGAAGAACGTGGCCGCGGGCGCCAACCCCATGGCCCTCAAGCGCGGCATCGACAAGGCGGTGGAGGCGGTGGTGGAGCACATCCGCAAGGTGGCCAAGCCCGTGGAGACCAAGGAGGCCATCGAGCAGGTGGCCACCATCTCCGCCAACGACCCCGCCATCGGCAAGATCATCGCGGACGCCATGGACAAGGTGGGCAAGGACGGGGTCATCACCGTGGAGGAGAGCAAGGGGATCGAGACCACGGTGGAGATCGTGGAGGGGATGCAGTTCGACAAGGGCTACATCTCCCCCTACTTCGTCACCGACCCCGAGAAGATGGAGGCGGTGCTGGAGGAGCCCTACCTCCTGATCACGGACCGCAAGGTCTCCTCCGTGCGGGACCTGCTGCCCGTGCTGGAGCGGACGGTGCAGACCGGCAAGCCCCTGCTGGTGATCGCGGAGGACGTGGAGGGCGAGGCGCTGGCCACCCTGGTGGTGAACAAGCTCCGGGGGACCCTCAGCGTGTGCGCGGTGAAGGCGCCCGCCTTCGGGGAGCGGCGGAAGGCCATCCTGCAGGACATCGCCATCCTCACGGGCGGGACCGTCATCAGCGAGGAGCTGGGCCTCAAGCTGGAGAACACCGACATCTCCCAGCTGGGCCGTGCCAAGCAGGTGCGGGTCCGGAAGGAGGAGACCATCATCGTCGGCGGCGCCGGCGACCCCAAGGAGATCGAAAAGCGCATCCAGCAGATCCGCAAGCAGATCGAGGAGACGGACTCCGACTACGACCGCGAGAAGCTGCAGGAGCGGCTGGGCAAGCTGGTGGGCGGCGTGGCGGTGATCCGCATCGGGGCCGCCAGCGAGACGGAGATGAAGTACAAGAAGACCCGGGTGGAGGACGCCCTCTCGGCCACGCGCTCCGCGGTGGAGGAGGGGATCGTGCCGGGCGGCGGCGTGGCCCTGGTGCGGGCGCAGGAGGCGGTGGACGCCCTCAAGCTGGAAGGGGACGAGGCGGTGGGCGCCGCCATCGTCCGCCGGGCGCTGGAGGAGCCGCTCAAGCAGCTGGCGGTGAACGCGGGCCAGGAGGGGTCCATCGTGGTGGAGAAGGTCCGGCAGCAGAAGGACCCCAACGTGGGGTACAACGTGCTGACCGGGCAGTACGAGGACATGTTCCAGGCCGGGATCGTGGACCCCGCGAAGGTGGTCCGCTCGGCGCTGCAGAACGCGGCCTCCATCGCGGGCCTGCTCATCACCACGGAGACCGTGGTGGTGGAGCAGAAGGAGGAGGAGGAAGCCAAGACCTAGCTCCGCCTGTGGGTCAGGAGGAGCCCCGGGGGAGGGCACGAGCCCTCCTTCGGGGCCTTTTTTGGCCGCAAGGCAGGTGGTGCAAGCCCCGCCGTCGAACGTGCGCGTGCGTGACCGCCGCCCTGGTGGCCGTCCACGCGTTCCGCACCCTCCTGTGGGCCGCGGTGGTGGTGCACGCGGCCGTGTTCCTGGTGAGCTTCGCGGGGGACTTGTTCCGCAGGAGGCCGGGGGTGCTGCTGTGGCGCCTGTACCTGGTGGGCGGAGCCCTGGTCCTGGTGCAGGGGCTTTCGGGGGTGGCCGTGTACCTCGCTGGTCTGCGGCCCCCGGACTCCCTGCACCTCGTGTACGGGTTGCTTTCCCTGGCCGGAGGGCTGGCGCCCTTCGGACTGCGGCCCGGAGGGTTCCTCCGCACGGCGGTGGCCGGCGGGCGGGAGGGGCGCACGGTAGCCCTGGTCTCCCTCACGGTCACCGCCCTTCTACTCCGGGCGTACCAGACGGGTACCTTCGGCCCGTGAGGGTGGCTGGACGCGAGAGGGGATGCGTGGTGGGCCCTCGTGGACTCGAACCACGGACCTCGGTCTTATCAGGACCGCGCTCTGACCACCTGAGCTAAGGGCCCGCAGCAGGCAATTTTACGGTCGGCCGTCTGAGGTGTCAAACCGCGGGCTGGTCTTCCGCGCGGCCCGGGAGGACCGAAGGGGTAGGCTCCGGTGGCCGCCAAGGGAACGTCGCCTGGTGCGCCCGGTGGGAGGTGGCGGAGGTGTGGACCTCACGTGCGCGGGGCGGATTTTGACCCCGCCGCCCGCTCAGGCGCGGCTCCGGAGGGCCGGCCCTCCTCCGGGCCTGGTGGCGCGCCGGGGGTCCAACAAGTCCCGCAGCCCGTCTCCCAGCAGGTTGAACCCCAACACGGTGGCCGCGACCCCCAGCCCTGGCCACACCGTGGGGTGCACGGACAGGAACAGGAAGGACTGGGCTTCCCGCAACATGCGGCCCCACGAGGCGGTGGGAGGCTGCGTGCCCAGCCCCAGGTAGGACAGGGCGGCTTCCACGAGGACCGCGGCCCCCATGGCCAGGGAGGCCTGCACCACCAGGGGGCCGGCGGCGTTGGGGAGCACGTGCCGGACCAGCACGCGGGCAGACGAAGCGCCGAGTGCCCGGGCGGCCTCCACGTACGGCTGGTGCTTGGCGGCCAGGACCCCTGCTCGGGCCAGGCGGGCGAAGGGGGGTACCAGGGCGATCCCCACCGCGGTCATGGAACTGCCCGCACCCGGACGCCACACCGCAGCCAAAAGCAGGGCCAGCAGCACCGCGGGGAAGGCGTACAGGGCTTCCAGCAGGCCGCCGGCCACGCGGTCCACCCAGCCTCCCACGTACCCCGTCACCACCCCTACCGGGGCACCCACGCAGAGCCCCACCCCTACCGCCACCACCCCCACGTACAGGGCGTTCCGGGCTCCTGCCATGGTGCGGCTCAGCAGGTCCCTGCCGAAGTGGTCCGTGCCCAGGGGGTGCGCGGGAGAAGGGGGAGCCAGGCGGGCGGAGAAGTCCGCGGCGTCGGGGTCGTAGGGCAGCCACACGAAGCTCACCACGGCCACCGCACACACCGCGGCCACCAACGCCGCCCCGACCCGTAGTGCGGGACTCGTCCGCCGCCTACGCATAGCGGATCCTGGGGTCCAGCAGGGCGTAGGCCACGTCCGTGGCCAGGTTCAGCACCACGATGAACGCAGCCAGCACCAGGACAATCCCCTGCACGAGCGGGTAGTCCCGCGCCTCGATGGCGGTGAGGGCCAGGGTGCCGAGGCCCGGGAGGGCGAACACCGACTCCACCACCAGCCCCGCGGTGAGCAGCTGGGCGAACTCCAGACCCAGGACGGTGACCACGGGCACGGCGGCGTTGCGCAGGGCGTGCCGCCGCACCACCACACCCTCGGGGAGCCCCTTGGCGCGGGCGGTGCGCACGTAGTCCTCGTGCAGGACGTCCAGCAGGCTCGCCCGCACCATGCGGGCCACAAGCGCCGCCCGCGTGAGCGCCAAGGTGGCCACGGGCAGCACCAGGTGCACGGCCGCGGAGCTCGGGTCCGTCCACCCGGGGAAGCCTCCGGAAGGGAGCAGGCGCAGCTCCACCGAGAACACCGCCACGAACAGGAGTCCCACCCAGAAGGACGGCAGCACCACCCCTGCCAGCGCGAACCCGCTGAGGGCCAGGTCCAGGCGTGTCCCCGCGTGCCGGGCGGCCAGCGTCCCGAGCACGGTACCCAGGGCCGCGGCCAGCCCCAGGCTCAAAAACACCAGGGGCAAAGTCACACCCAGCCGGGTGGCCACCAGCTGGATGACGGGCTGGCCGTACCGGATGGACCGGCCCAAGTCCGCGCGGACCACCCGGCCCAGCCACTCCCCGTACCGCACCACGGGCGGCCGGTCCAGCCCCAGCTCCCCGCGCAGGGCCTGCAGCGCCTCCGGGGAAGCGTCCAGGCCCAGGATGGTCTGCGCGGGGTCCCCGGGCACGAGCAGCATGGCCCCGAACACCAGGGCCGTGGCAAGCCACAGGGTGCCGGCGGCGGCCAGCAGCCGCTGCAGGAGGAACGCGGACATACGGGGTGCCTGGGCCCTACCGGGCCAGGAACACCTCCGTCACGTTCATGCTGGGCGTGGGCTGGTCGGTCCACCAGCCCTTCACCGTGCTGCGCAGGGCCGCCACGTAGGGCGCGTTCATCACCCACACGTTCACCGCGTCTTCTGCCAGCATGCGCTGCAGCTGCCCCATGAGCTCGCACGCCCGCTTGGGGTCGTTGAGGCGGCGGTACTGCTCCAGGAGGCGTCCGAACCGGGGGTTTTGGTACCGGAAGTAGTAGTTGGGGTTGGCGTAGATCTCGATGTCGTTAGGTTCCGAGTGGCCGATGATGGTCATCTGGTAGTCCGCGCCGCGGAACACCCGCGACAGCCAGGTGGCCCACTCCACCACCTCCAGCTGGGCGCGCACGCCCACCCGGGCCAGCTGCGCGGCAATGGCCTCCCCCAGGCGGCGTTCGTACGGGTACGGCGCGGCCAGGGTGAAGGTGAAGGTCAGGGGGTTCTGCGGCCCGTAGCCCGCCTCCGCCAGCAGGGCCCGGGCGCGGGCGGCGTCGGGCGGGTAGAAGTTGGACAGGTCCACGTAGCACGGCTCGTTGGGCGACCGGTGGCTCCCGATCTTGGTGCCGAACCCCATCATCACCCCGCGGATGAGCTCGTCCTTGTTCACCGCGTGCTGGATGGCCCGCCGCACGCGCACGTCGTCGAAGGGCGGACGCCCGTTGTTCATCCCCACGGTGATCTCCGTGGTGGTGGTCCCCACCACCACCTGGAAGTTGGGGTCCCGCTGGAGGGCCAGGGCGTTCTCCGGGACCACCCCGTACCCCAGGACGTCCAGGTCGCCCGCCCGGAGGGCCGCCAGCTGGGCGTTCTGGTCCGGGAGGATGCGGAAGGTCACCTGGTCCAGGTAGGGCAGGCCGCGGACGTAGTAGCCGGGGTACCGCTCCAGCCGGATGGCCACCCCCCGCTCCCAGGCGGCGAACCGGAAGGGCCCTGTCCCCACCGGGTGGGTGCGCTGCTCGTCCGTCCGGCCCCGCGGCCCGATCACAGAGTCGGGCCGGGCCAGGTTGAACAGAAACTCCGAGTCCGGCTGCCGGAGGCGGAACACCACCGTGTAGGGGTCCGGGGCCTCCACGCGGGCGATGTCCCGGTAGTACTCGGGGTGGGTGTGGCCCGACCTCGGGTCGCGGGCCCGCTGGAACTTGAACAGGACGTCCTCCGCGCCGAAGCGGGCGCCGTTGTGGAAGGTCACGTTCCGCCGGAGGTGGAAGGTGTACGTCAGGCCGCCGGGCGAGACGGTCCACCGCTCCGCCAGCGCGGGCACGATCTCGCCCTTGGCGTTGAACTTCACGAGCCCCTGCAGGACGTTGTCGTACAGCACCCGCGCGATCTCCTGGGAGGTGGAGGCCGTAGGGTCCAGCACGGGCGGTTCCGCGTTGATGGCCACCGTCAGCCGGCCCCCCCGCGGAGGTGCCTGAGCGACAGCAAGACCGGTCGCCACCAGCAAAGCGAGGACCACCAAGACCACCTTGCGCACGGTGTTCCCCTCCCCTCTTCGGGCGGTGTGGCCGTCCCCGAACGGCCGGGACGAGTCCTATTGTAGGGCCCCGCGCCGGGGAGGAGGGAAACCGTCCTTCGTGGAACCGTGTGGTGTCCACGGCCAAAAGTCTTGTGTGGACCCACGGGGAGAGATGGGCGCAGACGACTCCCTTCACGAGCGCGCGCGGCAGGCGGCCGCGGCGGTGGACGCGGAGGAGGTGGTCAGCCTGGCCCAACGGCTCGTCCGGATCCCCAGCGTGGTCCGGCCCGGCCAGGGGGAAGGCGCGGTGGCCGCCTTCCTGGCGGAGGAGCTGGACCGCCGGGGGTTTGCCGTCCGCTGGCAGGAGGTGGCACCCGGCCGGCCCAACGTGGTGGCGGACTGGGACACCGGCGGACCGGGGTTCGGGCTGATCCTGGAGGGCCACACGGACGTGGTCACCGAGGGCGACCGCGCGGCGTGGTCCTGCGACCCCTTCGGCGGGGAGGTGCGCGGGGGTCGGCTGTACGGCCGCGGGGCGTGTGACATGAAGGGCGGGCTGGCGGCCGCCGTGGTGGCCGTGAGCGCGGTGCGTGGGCTGTCGCGGGGGCTGCGGGGCCGGGTGCGGCTGGCGGCCCTGGTGGACGAGGAGGGGATGATGGAGGGGGTGAAGGCGTTCGTGCGCGCCGGGTACGCGGAGGGGTTCTCCGGCGCCATCGTGTGCGAGCCGGAGGAGAACGAGATCTGCCTGGTGCAGAAGGGCGCCCTGCGGGTGCTGGCCACCTTCCGGGGGCGGCAGGCACACGGCGCCATGCCGTACGCGGGCTGCAACCCCATCCCCGCGGCCGCGCGCTTTGTCCTGGCCCTGCAGGACCTGCAGGAGGCCGAACAACGTCGGTGCGCCCCGCACCCGCAGCTCGGCCTGCCGTGGGTCACCCCCACCACCCTGCGGGCCCCCGTGCACGGGGACGCGCAGTTCAACGTGATGGCGGGCGAAGCACAGGTCACCGTGGACGTGCGGACCGTCCCCGGACAGGACCACGGAGCCCTCCACCAGGCCCTGCAGACGCTGGCAACGCGTGCCGCGGATCCGGACCAGGGGGTGGAGGCGCACACGGAGCTGGTGGAGGACCGCCCGTGGACCCAGACACCTCCCGACGCCCCCGTGGTGCGGGCGGTGGAACAGGCGGTCCAGCTGGTCACCGGCCGGCCGCCGCGGTACGGCGGGGTCCCGGGCGCCACGGACGGCACCTTCCTGTGGGCGTGGGCGGGGCTGCCCGTGGTGGTGATGGGGCCCGGCAAGCGGGAGGTCCCGCACCAGGTGGACGAGTACGTGGACGTGGCAGAACTGGTGGAGGCCGCGCGCGTGTACGCCGCCGCGGTGGTGTACGCGCTGGCAGGAGGGTGAACCGTACGGGAGGTGGCAGGTGGACTACGCGCGGATGTTCCGGCTAGACGGCCGCGTGGCTTTGGTGGTGGGGGCGGGTTCCGGGATTGGGGCGGCGTCCGCGCAGGCCCTGGGTGCCTGCGGCGCGGCGGTGGCCTGCGCGGACCTGCGGGCGGACCTGGCGCAGCGCACCGCGGAGGCGGTGGTGCGGGCGGGGGGCCGGGCGGAGGCACACCAGGTGGACGTCACGGACGCGGCGGCCACGGAGGCCCTGGTGGGAGAGGTCCGCAGCCGGTGGGGCTCCCTGGACGTGGTGGTGGTGACGCCCGCCGTGAACGTGCGCAAGCCCCTCGTGCGGTACGCGGACGAGGAGTTCGACCGCGTGGTGTCGGTGAACCTGCGGGGGACCTTCCACGTGCTGCGGTCCGCGGGGCGGGTGATGGCCGAGCAGGGCAGGGGGAGCATCGTGGTGCTGGCGTCCATCCGCGCGCAGGTGGTGGAGCCCGGCCAGGGGGTGTACGCGGCCACCAAGGCAGGCGTGGTGCAGCTGGCGCGGGCGCTGGCGGCGGAGCTGGGCCCCCGCGGCGTGCGGGTGAACGCGGTGGCCCCCGGCGTGGTGGAGACCCCCCTCACCGAGCCCATCCAGAAGGACCCCGCGTGGTACCGGGCGTACGCGGAGCGGTCCGCCCTGGGGCGGTGGGCCAAGCCGGAGGAGATCGCGGGGGCGGTGGTGTACCTGGCCTCCGACGCGGCCAGCTACGTCACCGGCTCGGTGCTGGTGGTGGACGGGGGCTGGACCGCGGTGGACGGCCGGTTCACCCCGCCCGTGTGAGGGGTGGCTTCCCGGGCGGGGCGGGGCGGTTCAGGGGCCGGTGCGGTGGAGGGGGGCGGTGGTGGACCGCGACAGCAACGGTAAGGAAAAGCAGAAGGTGCTCCCGCGGCCCGGGGTGCTGTCCGCCCAGATGCGCCCGCCCTGCATCTCCACCAGGTGCTTTGCGATGGCCAACCCCAGGCCTGAGCCGCCGCTGGTGCGCGTGCGCGACCGGTCCGCGCGGTAGAAGCGCTCGAACACGTGCGGCAGGTCCTCGGCAGGAATCCCACGCCCCGTGTCCTCCACGGAAACGTGCGCTTCCTGCCCGCACGCCTGGACCCGGACGCACACCCGCCCGCCTTCCGGGGTGAACTTGAGCGCGTTGTCCACCAGGTTGGTGACCACCTGCTCGATGCGGTCCGGGTCGGCCACCACCACTACACCGGCTTCCGCCACGCAGGTGAGCTGTACGCCCGCCCGCTCCGCCCGCGGCTGGTGACGGTCCACCACGGACCGGCAGAGCTCTGCCAGGTCCACGGGCTGGAGCCGGAAGGTCACCCCCTTGGACTCCAGCCGGGACAGCTCCAGCAGGTCGTCCACCAGCTTGGTGAGCCGGTTGGTCTCCGCCTCGATGATCTCCAGAAACCGGCGGCTGTGCTGCTCGTCCCGCAGGGCACCCCCCAGGAGGGTCTCCACAAATCCCTTGATGGACGTGAGGGGCGTGCGGAGCTCGTGGGACACGTTGGCCACCAGCTCCCGGCGCAGCCGCTCGGACCGGCGGAGCTCGGTGACGTCCCGGACTACTGCCACCGCACCCGCGGGCCCCCCCTGGCCCCGGATGGGGCTGCACGTGACCTCCGCCACCCGGCCGCCGGGAAGGCTCAGCTCCTCCGACTGCTCCCGGCCCGCCGCGGCAGCTTCCAGCAGCTGCACCAGCGCGGGGACCGCCAGCACCTCCCGCAGCGGCCTGCCGATGGCCTCCGGGTGGACGCCCACCAGCTCCCCCGCGGACCGGTTGGCCAGCAGCAGCTCGCCCCGTGGGCCCACGGCCACCACCGCGTCCCGCAGGCTGGACAGCACCGCCTCCAGCCGGTTCCGCTCCTCCTGGATCCGCCCCACGGTCTGCGCCAGCTGCTGCGCCATGCGGTTGAAGGCCTCCGCCAGGCGTCCCACCTCGTCCGCACCGTGGACCGGGACACCTCCGCCGTACTCGCCGCGGCTGATGGCCCCCGCGGCCTGCTCCAGCTCCCGCAGGGGCCGGGTCACGGACCGGCTGATGCGCAGGCCGAGGAAGGTGCCGCAGGCCAGGGCCAGCAAGCCCGCGGCGCCGAAGGCCCACCAGATCTGCTGCAGCTGCCGCTCCACCCAGATCCGGGGCGCGGACACGTGCACGACCCCCACCACCCGGGACCCTTCCACCACCGGGGCCGCGGCGAAGATGCGCACCTCCCGGGCCCACTCGTCCCACCGCTGCGCGGTGGACACCTGGCCGCGGGTGGCCTGCACCACCTCCGGGGGCGGAGGAGGCTGGGTGGGCCCCAGGTGGGGCTTGGTGCCCGCCGCGTCCCGCACGCCCACGTACACGCCCTTGCGCCACTCGTACGCCTTGGCCCACTGCTCTACGGAGCGGAAGTCCGCACCCCGGGTCAGGTGGGGGCGCAGGGCTTCCGCGATGACCCGCGCTTGGGCTTCCAGGCTGAGGGCGTAGGCCCGGGTGTACCGCTGCTCGATCTGGTGGACCGCGTAGGCGCCCGCCACCAGGAGGGCCAAGGCCACCACCGCCACGTAGCTCGCGAGCAAGCGGGTCTGCAGGTTCAACGTCCCAGGGGCCTCCGGGCCTTGCGGTTTGCCTCGGGCACCTTGAACTTGTAGCCCACGCCCCGCACCGTGACGATGTAGGTGGGGGAGGCGGGGTCGTCCTCGATCTTGTCCCGGAGCCGGCTGATGTGCATGTCCACGGTGCGGGTGCTGCCGAAGTAGTCGTACCCCCACACGTGCTCCAGCAGGGCGTCCCGGGTGAACACGCGGTTGGGGTGGGCCATGAGCAGCCGCAGCAGGTCGAACTCCTTGGCGGTCAGGTCCACCGGCCGGCCCGCCAGGAACACCTCCCGGGTGTTGGGGTCCAGGACCAGGTCCCCGGCCACCAGCCGCGGTTGCGTCCCTCCGGCCGCCTCCGGCCGGGAGCGGCGGAGGATGGCCCGCACCCGGGCCACCAGCTCCCGCGGACTGAAGGGCTTGGTGACGTAGTCGTCCGCGCCGGTCTCCAGACCCATCACCCGGTCCAGCTCCCCGTCCTTGGCGGTCAGCACCAGGATGGGGACGGTGCTTTCGCGGCGGAGGATCCGGCAGACCTCCAGCCCGTCCACGTACGGCAGCATCAGGTCCAGGACGATCAGGTCGGGCCGTTCGGTGCGGGCCCGCTGCAGCGCCTCGTGCCCGTCGTACGCGGTGCTGACCTGGAACCCCTCGCGCTCCAGGTTGTACCGCACCAGCTCCACGATGTGCGGCTCGTCGTCCACCACCAGGATTTTCTGCGCCACCCGCTCACCCGGGGCCCCTGGGCCCCACCCGCACCCTGGCCCCGCACCGTCACAGGACGGTAAACGCGCTCAGTCGTGTACCACCGGCCCCGCGGCCCGCACCTCCGGAGGGACCTGTGCCGCGAACCGGTCGAAGTTCTGGGCGAACATGCGCGCCAGCCTGCGGGCCTGCTCGTCGTACGCGTGCGGGTCGGGCCAGGTGTCCCGGGGTTTGAGGACCTCGGAGGGCACGCCGGGCACCGCTTCCGGTACGAGCAGCCGGAACCGCTTTTCCTCCCCGTAGGGCACCCCGTCCAGGGCGCCGGACAGGGCGGCACGCACCATGGCCCGGGTGTAGGGGATGGGGATGCGGCGCCCCACCCCGTGCGGGCCTCCGGTCCACCCGGTGTTCACCAGCCACACCCTGCTGCCGTGCCGGCGCAGCCGCTCCCCCAGCAGCTGCGCGTACCGGACGGGCGGCAGGGGGAGGAACGGGGCACCGAAGCAGGCGCTGAAGGTGGCCTGAGGGTCCTGTACCCCCTTTTCCGTGCCCGCCACCTTGGCCGTGTAGCCGGACAGGAAGTGGTACAGGGCCTGGTGGTGGTCCAGCCGGGCGATGGGCGGCAGCACCCCGAAGGCGTCCGCGGTCAGGAACACCACGTCCGAGGGGTGCGGTGCCGTCCCCTCGGGGACCACCTGGGACAGGTAGTGCAACGGGTAGGCGGCCCGGGTGTTCTCCGTGATGCGGTCGTCGTGCAGGTCCAGCTCCCGGGTCAGGGGGTCCACCACCACGTTCTCCAGGACGGTGGCGAAGCGGCGGGTGGTGGCGTAGATCTCGGGCTCCGCCTCCGGGGACAGGCGGATGACCTTCGCGTAGCAGCCGCCCTCCAGGTTGAAGATCCCCTCCTCGCTCCACCCGTGCTCGTCGTCCCCCACCAGCCGGCGCTCCGGGTCCGTGGACAGACTGGTCTTGCCCGTCCCCGACAGCCCGAAGAACAGCGCGCTGCGTCCGTCCGGTCCCACGTTGGCGGCGCAGTGCATGGACGCCACGTCCCGCTGCGGCAGCAGGTAGTTCATCAGGGTGAACACCGACTTCTTGATCTCGCCCGCGTACAGGGTCCCGCCCACCAGCACCAGCCCCTGGGTCAGGCTCAGGGCGATGAAGGTCTCAGACCGCGTGCCGTGGCGGGAGGGGTCCGCCTTGCAGCCCGGCAGGCACAGCACGGTGAACGCGGGTGTCCGGGCCGCCTCCCGGAGGCCCTGCGGCCGCAGGAACAGGTGCCGGGTGAACAGGCTGTGCCAGGCCAGCTCCGTGATGACCCGGACCGAAACCTGGTAGCGGGGGTGGGCGCCCACCGCCACGTCCTGCACGTACAGGTCGCACCTACTAGCCCAGCGGAAGGCGTGGTCCCGCAGGGCCGCGAAGGCCTCGGGTTCCATGGGCTGGTTTACCGGCCCCCACCACACTTGGTCGGCCACCTCCGGCTCCCGTACCACGAACTTGTCCTGAGGAGACCGGCCCGTGTGGGGGGCGGTGACCGCCACGAAGGCCCCGCCCTCCGCCAGCATGCCCTCCCGCCGGCGCAGGGCGTGTTCCACCAGCTCCGGGACCGTGAGGTTCCAGTACACCGCACCGTGTGCGGGGAACGGGAGCGGGGAAGGCCTCGCGTCCGCCAGCTTCATGGCCACCTCCTGGGCAGGTCCACAGGCAGCATAGCACATGCCAGGTGGACGGCCGTCCCCCGGGACCGTAAGATGGAAGGCGTCCGAGCCCTGGAGGTGGTGGCGTTGAAGGCCCTGGCGGTGCTGGCGGCGGTGGTGCTGGCGGTGTTCGCGGACCTGGTTCCCTCCTGTGAGTCGCAAAGCCGCGTGGTGCTGGGCTGGGTGGAGCAGAAGTACGTGGAGGGCGGGGCGGGGACCGAGTACGTGATCGTGGTGGACCGCGTCCCCTACGCGGTGCCGTACCCCTTCTACCAGGACGTCCGGGTGGGGGACAAGGTGCGCTACGACGGCCGGAAGTGGGAGATCGTCCAGCGGGCGGGTGAGCCCTCGCGGCTGGTGCCCATCGAGCTGCTCCCGCCCTCGCCTTCCCCCTCGCCCTGAGGTCTTCGTCCGGGGGGCCGGGTGAGGGCCTTCGGTTCGGTTCCGACCCTGGAGGAGGCGCTGGACCGGTACCTGTCCGCGGTACGACCCCGTCCCCGCGGGGAGGAGCTGGTACCGCTGGAGAGGGCCTTGGACCGGGTGTGCGCGGCGGACGTGCGGGCCCCGGAGGACCTGCCGCCCTTCCACCGGTCCACGGTGGACGGGTTCGCGGTGCGGTCCGAGGACGTGCACCGGGCCACGGCCCGGTCGCCCGTCCGGCTGGCCCTGGTCCAGACCGTCCGGATGGGCGAGCAGGCAAGGGGGGCGCTCGAGCCCGGCCAGTGCGCCCGTATCCCCACGGGCGGCATGCTGCCCGCGGGCAGCGACGCGGTGGTCATGCAGGAGCACGCGCGGTGGGACGCTGACGCGGTGGAGGTCCTGCGTCCCGTCCAGCCGGGCGAGAACGTCCTGCACCAGGCGGAGGACGCAAGGCGCGGGGAGGTGGTGGTGCGGGCGGGGACGCGCCTGCGGCCCCAGGAGCTGGGGCTGCTGGCGGGGCTGGGCGTGGTGGAGGTGACCTGCACGCTTCCGCCCCGGGTGGCGGTGTTCTCCACGGGGGACGAGCTGGTCCCGCCGGACCACCGCCCGCAGCCGGGTCAGGTCCGGGACATGAACGCCTACACCCTCACCGCGCAGGCGGCCCGGCTGGGGGCGGTCCCGCACTTCCGCGGCATCCTGCCGGACCGGGCCCCGGTGGTGGAGGACGCCTTGCGGGACGCCATGCGCACCGCGGACGTGGTCCTGGCCACGGGCGGCAGCTCCGTGGGCAGTCCGGACGTGCTGGCCGAGGTGGTGCCCAGGCTGGGGCGGCCCGGGGTGGTGGTGCACGGGGTGGCCATCAAGCCGGGCAAGCCTGCCCTCCTGGCCGTGTGCGACGGGGTGCCGGTGGTGGGACTGCCCGGGCACCCGGTTTCTGCCATGGTGGTGTTCGACCTGCTGGTGCGGCCGGTGCTGGAGGCCATGCTGGGCCTGCGGCCGGACCTGCGGGGACCGAGGGTGGTGCCCGCCAACCTGGTGGCACCCCTGGTGGCTCCCCCGGACCGGGACGAGTTCGTGCGGGTGCGGCTGCGGTGGCAGGAGGAGGTCCTGGCCGCAGAACCGGTGCTGGGCAAGTCGGGGATGATCACCACCATGACCCGCGCGGACGGCTACGTCCGGGTGTCCATGGGGACCCGCCTGGAAGCCGGCACCCAGGTGGAGGTCCGGCTGTTCGACTGAGGAGGCAAACCGTGGTGTTGGTAAAGCCAGACCGCAGCCAGGCCGCGCCGCCCGAGCGGCCGGGGGACTTCTCCGGGCGCGTGTGGATCCAGCCGCTGCGCCGCACGGACCAGCCGGGGGCGGTGGAGGTGCTGGCGGTGTTCTTCGAGGACGGGGCGCGGACCCGCCCCCACGTGCACAGCACGGACCAGGTGTTGGTGTTCGTGGAAGGCGAAGGGGTGGTGGCCACGGAAGGCGAGCGGAGGGTGGTGCAGGCGGGGGAGGTGGTGTGGGTCCCCGCGGGCGTGTGGCACTGGCACGGCGCCAACCGAGGGAAGTCCTGCTGCCACCTGTCCATCAAGCCACCGGGCCCCACGGACTGGAACCCACCCCTGCGCGACTGGGAGGACTGGTGAGCGACGCCCTCACGCACCTGGACCAGTCCGGCCGCCCCCGGATGGTGGACGTTTCAGGGAAGGCGGAGACCCTGCGGGAGGCCACCGCCCGGGGCGAGGTGCGCATGCGGGCACAGACCCTGGCGCGCCTCCGCGCAGGGCAGGTCCACAAGGGCGACGTGCTGGCCACAGCCCAGCTGGCCGCCGTACAGGGGGCCAAGCGCGCGTGGGAGCTGGTGCCCCTGTGCCACCCCATCCCCCTCACGGGGGTGGAGGTGGCCTTCCACCTCCGCGAGGACCCTCCCGCGGTGGAGGTGCGGGCCACCGTGCGGGCGGTGGCCCGCACGGGCGTGGAGATGGAGGCGCTCTGCGCGGTGGTCAGCGCCTGCCTGTGTGTGTACGACATGTGCAAGGCCTTGGACCGGGAGATGGCCATCACCCAGGTGTGGCTGGAGCACAAGTCCGGCGGCCGCTCGGGAGAGTACCGCAGGCCGGGTTGACCGTGGCCAACCGCTGCTTCGTGTGCGGTCCGGACAACCCCGTGGGGCTGCGGCTGCGGTTTTGCCGGGACGGGGAGGCGGTGGCCGCGGAGTTCGTCCCCCGGGAGGAGCACGTGGGCTGGGAGGGCATCGTCCACGGGGGCATCCTGGCCGCGGTGCTGGACGACGCCATGGGCAACGTGTTCTACCTGCGCGGCTACCAGGCGCTCACGGCCCGCATGGAGGTGCGGTTCCGCAGGCCCGTACGCCCGGGCGACCGGCTGCGGGTGCGGGCGTGGGTGGCGGAGGAGGACGGCCGGACCATCACCACCCGCGCGGAGCTACTGCGCGGCAGCGAGGTGGTGTGCACCGCACAGGGGGTGTTCCTGCGCGGCTCCCTGCAGGAGGTCCGGGATGGGCGCTGAGCCGGAGCGGACCGTGGTGGCCAACCGCCGCGCCCGGCACGACTACCACCTGGAGGAGACGTACGAGGCGGGCATCCAGCTGCTGGGCAGCGAGGTGAAGAGCCTGCGGGCGGGCCGCGCCTCCCTGCAGGACGCCTACGCCAGGGTGCGGGGCGGAGAGGTGTGGTTGGTGAACATGCACATCGCCCCCTACGAGCAGGCCGGGCCGTTCAACCACGACCCCCTGCGGCCCCGCAAGCTGCTCCTGCACAAGGCGGAGATCCGGCGGCTGGTGGGCAAGGTGAAGGAGCGCGGCTACACCCTCGTCCCCCTCCGGGTGTACTTCCGGCGGGGGCTGGCGAAGGTGGAGCTGGCCCTGGCCCGGGGCAAGAGGCAGTTTGACAAGCGGGCGGACATCGCCAAGCGGGAAGCCCAGCGCCAGATCGCCCGGGCGCTGGCCGGCCGCGGGCGTCCCGGTCGCCCCTGAGCACGGCGCAGGTGGTAGAATGGAGGTGCCTGGCGGGGCGTTTTCCCGTTGGGGGCGAACGGTCTCGACTGGGCAGGAAGAAGCGGGGCTGCGCGCCGAGGTTGGTAGGGTCCTCGGAAAACAACCTACCGACGCGGACAAGCGTCAACCAGCCTGTTCTCGCTGCCGCGGCCTAAGCCCCGCGGCCGTCTCCCCGGACCTCGCCGGCAGGTCCGGAGGGGGCGTGACCAAGCCGGCTGCGCCCGGCCGGCGGGCCCCCGTCGGCCGGGGTAAGCGACCAGGGGCTGGCCCCGGGCCATCCCGCCTGCGGGAGGGCCCGGAGGCGACACCAAAACGCAGGCTACGCGCGTAGAGGTCCTGCCCTCACCTGTTCAGGACGCGGGTTCGATTCCCGCCGCCTCCACCACTCCCTTCCGGTCGCAAGCAGGAGGAGGGGGCTTGCATCCCGAAGAACTGTCTGACAGTCAGACCGAAGAGGAGGGTGCGCCATGCGGTGGAGCTGGGCCAAGGTGTGGGGCTTGGTGTGCGCCCTGGTGCTGCTAGGGTCCTCGTCCGGCTCTCTGGCCGGCCCTGCCGGTGGCCGGATCACCATCCTGGGCGGTCCGGCCGCGGGGATCTTCAACGTGTTCGCCACGGGGCTTGCCACCTTCCTGTCGCGCCAGGTGCCGGGCGTGGAGGTGACCGTGGCCGCCACCGGCGGCTCGGTGGAGAACGTCCGGCGGGTCAACGCGGGGGAAGCGGAGATGGCCGTGGCCTTCGCCAGCGACGTGCACGAGGGCTACCACGGGGTGGAAGCCTTCCAGGGGAACCCGCAGCGGAACATCCGGGCCATCGGCCTGCTGTTCGTGGGCGTCGGCCACCTGGTGACGTACAAGGACAGCGGGATCCGCACCGTGGCGGACCTGGCGGGCAAGCGGGTGGCCGTGGGCTCACCCGGGTCGGGGACGTTCGCCAACGCGCAGCGGATCTTCGGGGAGCTGGGCCTGTGGGACCGGCTGCAGCGGGTGCCCCTGCTAGGCTCCGCGGCCGCGGCCGCCCTGCGCGACGGACGGGTGGACGCCTTCTACTACACGGGCCCCTACCCGGACCGCGCCACCATCGAGGCCGCCATCGCCAAGGAGGTCCAGCTGCTGGACCTGTACGGGCCCCTGTCCCGCACGGACTTCTTCCGCAAGTACCCGTACTTCACGCGCTACGTGGTGCCCGCCCGCGGGTACAACGGCCTGGTGGACTCCGTGACCACCGTAGGGCTGCCGGGCCTTTGGTTCGCCCACAAGGACGTCCCCGCGGACCTGGTCCGGCGTCTGGTGGCGGCCGCGTACAGCCGCGAGGGGCACGCGCACATGCTGCAGGTCCACGGCGCCTCCGCGGACATGACCAGCCGCCGCGCCCTGCTGGGCGTGAGCATTCCCCTCCACCCGGGCGCGGAGGCCCACTGGCGTGCCGTGGGGGTGGAGATCCCCGACGTCGCGCGCTCGCGGTAACGCTGGGCAGATGAGGCGGCTGCAGGGCGCCTGGGACCGGGCCGTCCGGGTGGCGCTGGCGGCCACGGTGGTCTTCTACCTGTGGGCGGCGGCCTTCGGGGTCACCAGCCTGCAGTACCACCGGGGCGTGGCGGTGGCCTACGCCTTCGCGACCGCCTTCCTCCTGCACCGCGCCACCCGGCGGTCGCCGCAGGACCGGCCCAGCGTCCCGGACGTGCTGCTGGCGTTGGCCAGCTGCGCGGTGGCGGCCTACTGGATTTTCGGGTACGAGGGGTTCGCGTACCGGGCGGGGGCCTACCACACGGTGGACGTGGCCATGGGGCTGGTGGCCCTGGCGCTGGCGGTGGAGACCACCCGGCGGGTGCTGGGCCCCTCCATGACGGTGGTGGCCCTGCTGCTGGTGGCGTACGCCCTGTGGGGCGGCCACCTGCCTGCGGTGGTGGGGCACCGGGGCTTCAGCCTGCGGAGGGTGGTGGAGTACTTCTACCTGACCCCGGAGGGGCTGTTCGGCGTGATGCCCGACATCCTCGGGACGTACATCCTGCCCTTTGTGGCCTTCGGGGCGTTCCTGCTGCGGGCGGGGGTGGCCAGGTTCTTCATGGACCTGTCTGTGGCGCTCGTGGGGCGGATCCGGGGCGGCCCCGCCCAGGTGGCGGTGGTCAGCAGCGCCCTGTTCGGAGCCATCAACGGCAGCCCCGTGGCCAACACAGCCACCACGGGGGCCTTCACCATCCCCTTGATGAAGCGGTGCGGCTTTCCCCCGCACATCGCCGCCGCGGTGGAGGCCGCGGCGTCCACGGGCGGGATGATCCTGCCGCCGGTCATGGGCGCGGGGGCCTTCATCATGGCCGAGCTCACCCAGACCCCCTACGCCCGCATCGCGGCCATCGCGGCCCTGCCGGGGATCCTGTACTTCCTCGGCGTGGGGGTGATGGTGTACTGCGAGGCCCGCAAGCTGGGGCTAGAGGGGCTGCCCCCGCAGGAGATCCCCCGGCTGGGGGACGTGCTCCGACAGGGCTGGTACCTGCTGCTGCCCTTGGTGGTCCTGGTGGCCGTCCTGGTGCGCACCACCTCCGCCTCCATGGCGGTGATCGCCAGCATCCTCAGCACCGTGGCGGTGAGCTGGCTGCGGCGGGAAACGCGCATGGGGCCGCGGGAGGTCTGGGAAGCGTTGGTGGACGCCGGGCGGAACAGCACCTACGTGGCCGCGGCCACGGGTGCCATCGGAATCGTGGTGGCGGTGGTGACCCTCACGGGCATCGGGGTGCGCTTCAGCCAGCTGGTCCTGGAGGTCTCCGGAGGCAGCCTGCCGCTGGCCCTGCTCCTGGTGGCCGCGGCCAGCTTCGTGCTGGGGATGGGGATGCCCATCACCGCCGCGTACCTCGTGCTGGCGGTGGTGGCGGCCCCGGCTTTGGTGCAGATGGGGATCCCCCTGCTGGCCGCCCACATGATCATCTTCTGGCTGAGCTTGGACTCCAACATCACCCCGCCCGTGGCCCTGGGCGCGTACACCGCGGCCGCCATCGCCCAGGCGGACCCCTGGCGCACCGGGTGGAACAGCTTCCGGTTCGCGAAGATGATCTACGTGATGCCCGTGCTGTTCGCGTACACCCACATCCTCATGACCGGCACCTGGCAGGAGAACTTTTGGGCTGCCGTTTCCTCCGCGGTGGGGACGGTGGCCTTCTCCATCATGAGTACCGCCTACTTCCTGGTCCGGACCCACGTGGTGGAGTGGCTGGTGCTGGCCGTGGCCACCGTGCTGTGCTTCGTGCCCACGTTGGCCACGGACCTCCTGGGGATCGGCCTGTTTGCCGCCGTGTACCTGTGGCAGCGGCACAGGCTGCTTTCCGGGGCGCAACCGGCCACCCGACCCGTGGGGCAGCCGGCGAAGCCGGTGGTGGACTGAGGTGTACGAACCCGTCCAGCGCTCCAAGGTGTACCAGCTGGTGGCGGACCGGCTCCTGCACCAGATCCGCGCCCGCCGGCTGAACCCCGGGGACGTGCTCCCGCCCGAGCACGAGCTGGCCCGGCGGTACGGGGTGGGGCGGTCCTCCGTGCGGGAGGCCCTGCGGCTGCTGGAGTCCAAGGGCCTCATCCGCCCCCAGGGGCACGGCTCCTTCGTGGTGGCGGAGTACGGCAACGCCCTGGTGGACTCCGTGCGCTTCTTGCTGAACTTGGAGGCCTTCGACCTGGAGGAGCTGTACGAGATCCGCAAGGTCCTGGAGACGGAGCTGGCCGCCTTGGCCGCGGTCCGGCGGGGGGAGGCGCACCTGGCCCGCATGGAGGAGGCCATCGGGGAGATGGAACGGGGGCTTAGTTCCCAGGCCCGCTACATCCAGGCGGACCTGCGCTTCCACCTCACGGTGGCGGAGGCGACCCGCAACCGGGTGGCGGTGTACGTGATGCGGGCCATCCGCGACCCCCTGCACCGGGCTTTGGCCTCCGTGTACCACATCCCGGGCAGCCCGCAGAAGTCCATCGCCCAGCACCGGGCCATCCTGGAGGCGGTGCGGGAGGGCGACCCGGACGCCGCGCGGCGGCGGATGGCAGAGCACCTGGGCCGGGTGCACGAGGACATCCGCAGGACGCTGCACACCGACGGCGGGGCGTAGGCCCCGGAGGAGGGCAGGTTTGGACAGGATCGGGTTTGTGGGTTTGGGCGTCATGGGCAGCCGCATGGTGAAGCGGCTGCTGGAGGCAGGCCGCCGGGTGGTGGGCTACAACCGCACCCGGGCGAAGGCGGAGTGGTTGCTGGAGTTGGGGATGGAATGGGCGGACTCCCCCCGCGCGGTGGCGGAGCAAAGCGACGTGGTGTTCAGCATGGTGGCGGACACCAAGGCGCTGCAGGCGGTCACCGAGGGCCCGGAGGGGATCCTGGCGGGCTTGGGCCCCGGCAAGGTGTACGTGGACATGAGCACCGTCAGCCCCGCGGCGAGCCGGGCCCTGGCGGAGCGGGTCCGCCAGCGGGGCGCGCAGATGCTGGACGCCCCGGTCTCCGGCAGCGTGGTGACCCTGGAGGAAGGGCGGCTGTCCATCATGGTGGGCGGGGACCGGGACGCCTTCGAGCGGGTGCGGCCCGTCCTCCAGGACATCGGGCCGGTGGTCACCCACGTGGGCGGCAACGGGCAGGCGGTGCTCATGAAGGTGGCCACGAACCTGAGCCTGGCGGTGCAGATGCTGGCCTTCAGCGAGGGCCTGCTGCTGGCGGAACGGGGCGGGATCTCCCGGGAGACGGCGGTGCACGTGCTGCTGAACAGCGTCATCGCCTCGCCCATGCTGAAGTACCGGGGGCCGTTCGTCCTGCGTATGCCGGAGGAGGCGTGGTTCGACGTGAACATGATGCAGAAGGACCTGTTGCTGGCGCTGGAGATGGGCAGGGAGCTGGACGTGCCTCTGCCCACCACCGCCACCACGAACGAGTACCTGACCGCGGCCCGGGGCCTGGGGCTGGCCCAGTACGACTTCGCGGTGCTGTTCGAGGTGCTCTCCAGGCTCGCGGGCCGGCAGCCCGGGCTGCAGTGAGGAGGGAGCGCATGCGGCCTGCCACGGTCCACGCGCGGGAACTGCCCCAGGAAGTCCAGGACGTCCGGCCGGAGGACTGGCTGCGCATGTACCGGCTGATGGCCACCATCCGCGCCTTTGAGGAACAGGTGAACGAGCTGTACACCACCGGGAAGATGCCAGGACTCGCGCACCTGTACATCGGCGAGGAGGCGGTGGGGGTGGGGGTGTGCGAGGCCCTGCGGCGGGACGACTACATCACCAGCACGCACCGCGGGCACGGCCACTGCTTGGCCAAGGGAGCTCGGGTGGACCGGATGTTCTGCGAGCTGCTGGGAAAGGCGGAAGGGTACTGCCGGGGTAAGGGTGGCTCCATGCACATCGCGGACCCCGACTCCGGGAACCTCGGCGCGAACGCCATCGTGGGCGGGAGCGCCGGGATCGCCACGGGCGCGGCCCTGTCCGCGAAGATGCGGGGCACGGACCAGGTGGCGGTGTGTTTCTTCGGGGAGGGCGCCCTGGGCCAGGGGCTCCTGTACGAGGTCATGAACATGGCCTCCTTGTGGAAGCTGCCCGTGGTGTACGTGTGCGAGAACAACCTGTACAACGAGTACACCCACTACCGGGAGACCACCGCGGGCGACCTACTGGCCCGGCCGCGCGCCTTCGGGATCCCCGCGGAGGAGGTGGACGGGCAGGACGTGCGGGCGGTGCTGGCGGCCGCCCGCCGGGCGGTGGCCCGGGCCCGGCGCCAGGAGGGCCCCACCTTCCTGCTGTGCAACACCTACCGCTACTTCGGCCACCACGTGGGCGACGTGGACCGCTCCTACTACCGGAGCCGGGAGGAGGAGGAAGCCTGGAAGCGCGAGCGCGACCCTTTGCGGATCCTGCGGGACTGGATGACGGCAGCAGGCTTGGCGCCCCCGGAGGCGTTCCAGGAAGCGGAACGCGCCGCGCGGGAGGAGGTGGCGGCGGGCGTGGCGTACGCCCTGGCCGCCCCGTACCCGGACCCCGGCGAGGTGACCCAGCATGTCTACGCCTAGCGCACTGCGGCAGCCGCCCACCTCAGGGGCGGTGCGGGAGATCACCCTGGCGCAGGCGGTGCGGGAAGCGCTGGCGGAGGAGATGCGGCGCGACCCGCGGGTGCTCGTCCTGGGTGAGGACGTGGCGGAAGCGGGAACGCCCTTCAAGGTGCTGTCCGGGCTCGTGCAGGAGTTCGGGCCCCAGCGGGTCATCGACACGCCCATTTCGGAGGCGGGGTTCGTGGGCATCGCGGTGGGCGCCGCCATGACGGGGATGCGGCCTGTGGTGGACATCATGTTCGGCGACTTCCTCACCCTGGCCATGGACCAGATCGTCAACCAGGCGGCCAAGGTGCACTACATGTCCGGGGGCAAGCTCAGGGTGCCGCTGGTGATCCGGACCACCCTGGGGGCCACCCGGCGGTCCGCGGCCCAGCACAGCCAGAGCCTGCACGCGTGGTTCAGCCACATCCCCGGGCTCAAGGTGGCCCTACCCAGCACCCCGTACGACGCTAAGGGCCTGCTGAAGACCGCCATCCGGGACGACAACCCCGTGCTGTTCTTCGAGGACAAGATGATGTACCAAGTGAAAGGCCCGGTCCCGGAGGAGGAGTACACCATTCCCTTCGGGGTGGCGGACGTCAAGCGGGCGGGCCGGCACGTGACCCTCGTGGCCACCAGCAGCATGGTGTACGTGGCCCTGGAGGCGGCGCAGCTCCTGGAGCAGGAAGGGATCGAGGCGGAGGTGGTGGACCCCCGCACCACCTTCCCCCTGGACGTGGAGACCCTGGTGCGCAGCGCGCGCAAGACGGGGCGCGTGGTGGTGGTGGACGAGGGGCACCGGCGGTACGGGGTGACCGCGGAGATCGCCGCGGTCCTCGCGGAGGAGGCGTTTTACGACCTCGAGGCCCCCGTGCGCCGGGTGGGGGCTCTGGACGTGCCCGTGCCGTTCTCTCCCGTGCTGGAGGACCAGACCGTCCCCACCCCCCAGCAGGTGGCGGCGGTGGCGCGGGAGCTGTGCGGGCGGGGGTAGTCGGGCATGGCGTGGGTCGGGAGGTGAGGACCATGGGGATCAAGACGTACGGCCTGATGGCGGTGGACTGGGAGGCGCGGGTGGACTACGAGCGGCTGCGCCGGGAGCGGCTCGCCCGCACCAGGCAGTTGCTCAAACAGTCCGAGCTGGGCTCCCTGCTGTGTTTCGACATGAACAACATCCGGTACATCACCGCCACCCACATCGGGACGTGGGCCATGGACAAGCTGGTGCGGTTCTGCCTGCTGCCGCAGGACGACGAGCCCATCCTGTGGGACTTCGGGTCCGCGGCCCGGCACCACCAGCTGTACTGCCCGTGGCTGGGCGAGCGGTCTCGGGCGGGGATCTCCACCCTGCGGGGAGCGTACCCGGAACGGGCCCGGGACGTGGCCCGGAAGATCCGGGTGGAGCTGGAGGCGAGAGGGCTGCACCGGGAGCCCGTGGGCGTGGACGTGGTGGAGCCCCCCGTGCTGTTCGCCCTGCAGGAGGAGGGGCTGCGGGTGGTGGACGGCCAGCCCCTGATGCAGGAGGCCCGGAAGATCAAGACCCAGGACGAGATCACGCTCCTTACGACCGCGTGCATGATGGTGGACGCCGCCTACGAGGAGCTGTACAAGTTCCTCCGCCCCGGTGTGCGGGAGAACGAGTGCGTGGGCCTGGTGGCCAAGGTCCTGTACGACCTGGGCTCCGAGCACGTGGAGGGCGTCAACGCCATCAGCGGGGAGCGGTGCAACCCCCACCCGCACGTGTACACGGACCGGGTGCTCCGGCCCGGGGACCCCGTGTACTTCGACATCCTGCACAGCTTCAACGGCTACCGGACCTGCTACTACCGGACCTTCGTGGTGGGCAGCGCCTCGCCGGCCATGGTGGACGCGTACAAGCGCTGCCGCGACTACCTGGACGCGGCCATCAGCTTGATCAAACCCGGGGTGACCACCGCGGACGTGGTGAAGGTGTGGCCCCGGGCGGAGGAGTTCGGGTTCCCCAACGAGGAGGCGGCCTTCGCCCTCCAGTACGGGCACGGGGTGGGCCTGTCCATCTGGGAGAAGCCCATCTTCAGCCGGCTGGTGTCCTTCGACAAGCCCGAGGTCATCGAGGAGGGAATGGTGTTCGCCCTGGAGACCTTCTGGCCGGCCTCCGACGGGTGGAGCGCGGCCCGCATCGAGGAGCAGCTGGTGGTCACCAGGGACGGCTGCGAGGTCATCACCCGCTTCCCCGCGGAAACGCTCCTGGTGGCGGGCACCCGGTACTGGACGGTGGACGGGCCGCTTCCCACCACGCGAGAGGTGCAGTCGCAGCGGAACCGCGCCACCCCGCCGCGGGAGGCGGTGGTGGCGTCCGCGGCGGTGGAGGGCGTGCGCCCGTAGGAGGCCACGGTGCCCAAGGAGCTCGTCATGCCGGCCCTGGGCATGGCCCAGGAGACGGGGAAGGTGCTGCGGTGGCTGCGGGCGGAAGGGCAGGAGGTCCGCCAGGGCGAGCCCTTGCTGGAGGTGGAGACGGACAAGGCCAACGTGGAAATCGAGGCCCCCGCCTCCGGCGTGCTGGCGAAGGTCCTGGCCCCGGAGGGTACAGAGGTCCCCGTGGGACAGGTGATCGGCTGGATCCTGCTGCCCGGAGAACCCCCCTCCGTCCTGGAGCCCGTCCCGGTGCCGGCCGCTCGGGACGCGACCCCGCAGCCGTCCGGCCAGGAGGCCGCGCCCGAGCCGGCGGCTGAGGCAGCGCCGCAGGGCCCTCCCGCGCGGCCCCGCGCCTCTCCGAAGGCCCGCAGGTTGGCCCGGGAGATGGGCGTGGACCTGGGGGCGGTGCGGGGGTCTGGGCCCGGGGGAGCGGTGCTGGCCTCCGACGTGGAGCGCTGGGCCGCGGAAGCCGGTACGGCCCCCGTGCCGCACGTGTGGAAGCTGATGGCGGAGCGCACCGCGCGGGCGTGGAGTACGGTCCCCCACTTCTTCCTCCAGCGGGACGTGCGCGCGGACCGGCTGGTGGCCTGGCAGCAGGCGCTACGCGGCCGGACGGGCACAGAGGTCACCGTCACGGATCTGCTGGTGAAGCTGGTGGCTGCGGCCCTGCGCGCGCACCCCGAGGTGAACGTGCGGTGGGAGGAGGGCGGCATCCGCAGGCTCCCGGAGGTGAACGTGGGCATCGCGGTGGCCACCGACCAGGGGCTGGTGGTCCCGGTGGTCCGCGGGGCCGACGCACTGTCCGTGGAGGAGGTGGCCTCCCGACGCGCGGAGTTGGTCCAGCGGGCCAGGGAAGGAAGGCTGCGCCCAGAGGACGTAGCGGGCGGGACGTTTACCGTGAGCAACCTCGGCATGTACGGCGTGGACCGGTTCTTCGCCATCGTGAACGCCCCGCAGGCCGCCATCCTGAGCGTGGGCCGGATTGCGGAGCGGGTGGTGGCAGAAGGCGGACTGGCGGTGGTGCGCCCCGCCCTGACCCTCACGCTGTCCTGTGACCACCGGGCCCTGGACGGCGCCCGAGCTGCCCGGTTCTTGGGGACCCTGGCGGCCTGGGTGGAAGAGCCGCTGGCCCTGCTGGACTGACGCCGCGGGACAGCAGACCTGCGAGGACGGGAGGTGCGTGTGGAACGCTTGGGGTTCATCGGACTGGGTGCCATGGGCTCCGTGATCGTCCCGCGCCTGTTGGCTGCAGGCTACCCCGTGGTGGGGTGGAACCGCACGGAGGCGAAGGCCCGCCCGCTGGTGGAGGCGGGGATGCGGTGGGCTCCGACGCCCCGGGCGGTGGCGGAGCAGAGTGACGTGGTGTTGAGCATCGTCACCGACGGGCAGGCGGTCCAGGAGGTGGCCCTGGGCCCTGAGGGCGTGCTGCACGGCCTCCCACCGGGCGGGGTGTACGTGGACATGAGCACCATCGACCCCGAGGTGAGCCGCCGGGTGGCGCGGCAGTTCCACGAGGCGGGGCGGTTCATGCTGGACGCGCCCATCTCCGGCGCGCCGCCCACCGTGCGGGAAGGCAAGGCCTCCCTCATGGTGGCCGGGGACCGGGAAGCGTACGAGCGGGTGCGGCCTGTGCTGGAAGCCATCGGTCCCCGGGTCACGTACCTCGGGCCCAACGGGCTGGCCTGCGCCATGAAGCTGGCCGTCAACTTGTTGCTCATGGTGGAGGTGGTCGCCTTCGGAGAGGCGGTGGCGCTGGCGGAGCGGGCCGGCGTGGACCGGGCCGTGGCGGTGGAGGCGGTCCTGAACAGCGTGGCCGCCTCGCCGGTCCTGGCGTACCGGGGCCCCTTCATCCTGGAGGGACGGATGCCGGACAGGCCTCTGGCGGACGTGAACCTCCAGCAAAAGGACATGTTGCTGGTCCTGGACCTGGCGCGCCGTCTGGGAAGCCCCGTCCCGCTGGCCGCGGCCGCCAACGAGATCCTGAACGCCTGCCGGGGCTTGGGGCTGGACCACCTGGACTTCGTGGCCGCGCACCGGGTCTACCGGAAGCTGGGAGGTGCGGAGACGTGACGGTGTACAGGACCAACGTGGACCGGGTACTCCCCCGTGGGGGCCTGGGGCGGGAGGACGGGTGGGTGGACATGGTGGTCCGGTTCCTCGTGGACGAGGCGTCCGCGGGCGCGCGGGACTTCACCCTGGGCTGGACGGTGTTCCCGCCGGGCGCGCGGCACGAGCGGCACCTGCACCGCAACTGCGACGAGTTCTTCGTGGTGCTCCGGGGCCGGGGGGAGATCTACACGGACACGGGGCGGGAGCCCGCGGCAGAGGGGGACGTGGTGTACGTGCGGCGGGGCGGCTGGCACGGCTTCGTGAACACGGGGCAGGAGGAGGCGGTGCTGGTGTGGGGCTGGATCGGTGCGGGCTCCTTGGAGGCCTCCGGATACGAGGTCGCCCCGGAGCGGACGTAGCCGAGGGGACCGTGACGCGCCCGGAGGCCGTCCGGAGAGGGTTGGACGCGCTGTTGGCCAGGCGCCGGGAGGTCCTGCAGGCAGGGGCCCGGCCCGCGGGGTGGAAGGCCGCCTTCGGTTCCCCCCAGGCGAAGGAACGCCTGGGCCTGCCGCACCTGCTCGTGGGCTTCCTCACAGACCGCACCGTGCTGCCTTCCGGTGTGGACGTGCGGGTAGCCGGGTGGACCAAGCCGGTGGCGGAACCCGAGGTGGCCGTACGCCTGCGCGCGGACGTGCGGGCGGGAAGCCCGCCGGAGGCGGTGGCGGAGGCGGTAGGGCAGTTGGCCCCCGCCTTGGAGCTGGCGGACGTGGACCGCGCCCCGGAGGAGGACCTGGAGGCGGTGCTGGCGGGGAACATCTTCCACCGGTACGCGGTGGTGGGCGAACTGCGGCCCGTGCGGTTTCCGGGCAGCTTGGCGGGGAAGGCGGGCAGGCTGCTCCGCAACGGGGCGGTGACCGTGGTGGAGGACGTGGAGGCGACCCCGGGCCGCGTGGTGGACGTGCTGGCGGAGATGGCCGAAGTCCTGGCGTCCGTGGGGGAGCGCCTGCGGGCCGGTGACCTGGTCATCTGCGGGTCGGTGGTGCCTCCCGTGTTCCTCGGGCCGGAAGACAGGCGGTTGGCCTTCGAGCTGGAGGGGTTCGGGCGGACGGAGGTCCGGTTGGTGGCGGGAGTTGCACGCTGAGCGTTTCCTGGCAAAGGGGGGACGGGAATGACCGTACTGGAACGAGCCGTGGGCGTGGCCGCGCTCCAGGAGCCAGACGGCGGGGACCGGCTGCCGCGGGTGAAGCTGGCTGCCGCACAGGTGGCGCCGGTGTTCTTGAACCGGGAGCGGACCACGGCGCGCGCCTGTGAGTGGATCGCGCAGGCGGGGCGGCAGGGGGCCCGGCTCGTGGTCTTCCCGGAGGGGTTCATCCCCGGCCACCCCCTCTGGTACCACTTCTACCCCGCCACCGACCCCAAGAGCGGGGAGCTGGCCACCCGTCTGTTCCTCAACTCGGTGGAAGTCCCCAGCGCCACCACGGACGCCCTGTGCCGGGCCGCCCGCGAGGCCGGGGTGTACGTGGTGATGGGCCTGTGCGAACGGCGGCCGGGCACCTTCGGCACCCTGTACAACACCCAGCTGTTCATCGCCCCCGACGGGACCCTGCTCGGCAGGCACCGCAAGCTGGTCCCCACCGTGGGGGAACGGCTGGTCCACACGGGAGGGTTCGGGGACACCCTGAAGACGTTCCCGACCGACTTCGGGCGCGTGGGGGGACTGATCTGCGGGGAGAGTTCCAACCCCCTGGCGGTGTTCGCCCTGATGGCGGAGTACCCGCACGTGCTGGCGGTGAGCTGGCCGAACCGATTCCCCAAGCGCGGCATGTCCTGTCCGGAACGCGCCCTGGTGGTGGGCAGGGCCCTGGCCCTGTCCACCAAGGCCTTTGTGGTAAACGCCTGCGGGACCATGACGGACGAGATGCGGGAGCTCCTGGTGTACACGGAGGAGGACCGAACTTTCCTGTGGGACGACCGGAGCACGGGGGGTTCGTGCGTGGTGGCCCCGGGAGGGCAGGTGGTGGCGGGCCCCATGGGCCCGGAGGAGGGGCTTTTGGTGTTCGAGGCGGACCTGAACGAGTGCGTGGCCGAAAAGGTCCGCCACGACTTCGCGGGCCACTACAACCGCCCGGACGTGTTCCAGCTGCGGGTGAACGCCCGGGCACCACAGATCTGCGTGCGGGAGGAGACGGATCCGGGCGAGGACGGGAGGTGACGGAGGTGGCGACGGTGGCGGTGCCCCGGTGGGGGCTGTACATCGACGGCCGGTGGCGGGAAGGACCCCGCCCGGTTCCGGTCCTGCACAAGTACCGGCAGGAAGTGATGGCGGAAGTCGCGGAGGCGGACGAGGGTCTGGTGGAGGAGGCGGTGGCAGCCGCGCAGCGGGCGTTGCGGGAACGGCCGCTTGCCCCGTACCGGCGGTTCGAGATCCTCCGGCGTGCCGCGGACCTGCTGGCGGAGCGCCGGGACCCGTTCGCCCTCACCATCGCCCGGGAGGCCGGCAAACCCCTCAAGTACGCCCGGGTGGAGGTGGACCGCGCGGTCCAGACCATCTCCCTGAGCGGGGAGGAGGCCAAGCGCATTCACGGGGAGCAGGTGCCGGTGGACGCGTCCCCGGGGGCCGAAGGCCGCATCGCCTTCACCATCCGGGTGCCCGTGGGTGTGGTGTGCGCCATTGCGCCGTTCAACTTCCCCCTGAACCTGGTGGCCCACAAGGTGGCCCCGGCCCTGGCCGCGGGCAACGCGGTGGTGCTGAAGCCCGCCACCTACACCCCGCTCACGAGCCTGATGCTGGCGCAGCTGCTGGAGGAGGCGGGGCTGCCCCCCGGGTACCTGAACGTGGTGGTGGGCGGGGGCCGGACCGTGGGCGAGGCGTTGCTGCGCCACCCCGGCATCGCCCTGTACACCTTCACCGGCAGCCCGGAGGTGGGGGAGCGGATCAAGGCGGCCACCGGGCTGCGGCGGGTGATCCTGGAGCTGGGCAACAACTCGCCCAACCTCGTGGCCCAGGACGCCGACCTGGACCAGGCCGCGCAGCTGCTGGCCCGGTTTGCGTACCTGTACGCGGGGCAGTTCTGTATTTCGGTCCAGCGCATCTACGTGGAACGGCCCGCCTACGAGCCCTTCCTGGAAAAGTTCGTGGCGGCCGCGCGGGCCATGAAGCTGGGTGACCCCGAGGACCCCGAGACGGACATCGGCCCCCTGATCTCGGAGGACGACGCGCGCCGGGTGGAGGCGTGGGTGGAGGAAGCGGTGCAGGGGGGCGCCCGGCGCCTGTTGGGCGGGCCCCGGCAGGGCCCGCTATACCCGGCCACGGTGCTGACGGACGTCCGGCCGGAGATGAAGGTGGTCTGCCAGGAGGTGTTCGGGCCGGTGGCCTCCGTGGTGGCGTGCTCCAGCTTCGAGGAGGCGGTAGAGCGCGCCAACGACACGGAGTACGGGCTGCAGGCGGGGGTGTTCACCAACGACCTCCGCAAGGCCATGCTGGCGGCGAAGACCCTGCGCATGGGCGGGGTGATCATCAACGACACCTCCGGCTTCCGGGTGGACCTGATGCCCTACGGCGGGGTCAAGCGCAGCGGGATCGGTCGGGAAGGGCCCAGGTATGCCATCGAGGAGATGACGGACCTGCGCATCGTGGTCCTCCACACCACGGGCGGGCGGTGACGGGCGTCGCAGGACCTCTTGCGGGGATTCCGTGGCCGCAGGCCGGGTACCCGCGCTTCAGCGGGCCGGAGATGCACTCCCGGCGGCAGCAGCTGGCCGGCTGCCTGCGGGAGCACGGGGTGGACCGGGTGGTGGTGTACGGGAGCGCGGGGGCCGGCCACGCGGTGCAGTGGCTCACCAACTGGCCGGTGACGCGGGAAGCCGCGGCGGTGTGGGAACCCGGACAGCCCGCCACCCTCTTCGTGCAGTTCCGCAACCACGTACCCACCGCCCGCCTGGCGGTGGGGGAGGAGGTGGAGGTGCGGTGGGGTGGACCGTCCACGGCCCGGGCCGTGGCGGAAGAGCTCCTGCGCCGGGGCGGCGCGGGCCAGCGGGTGGGCGTCATCGGGCCCCTTCCCGCCTCCGCCTGGCAGGTCCTCGCCGCCGGGGTGCGGGAGCTCGTGGACCTCAGCGGGCCGTATACCCGGTTGCGCCTGGTGAAGTCCAAGGAGGAACTGGCCTGGCTTCGGGCCGGGGCGGCCCTCACGGACCGCGCGGTGGCCGCCCTGGAGCAGGCCCTGCGTCCGGGGGCCACGGAGTTCGAGCTGGTGGCCGCCCTGCAGCGGGCGTACGTGCCGCTGGGTGGGCTCCCCCACGTCCACTTCCTGTCCGTCACCTCTATGGCGGAGCCCGACCGGTGCGTGCCCAGCCAGTTCCCCTCCGCCCGCCGGGTGCAGCCCGGCGACGTGGTGGTGTGCGAGGTGAGCGCCGCCTTCTGGGGCTACCCGGGCCAGCTGCTGCGGACCTTCGTGGTGGAGGCGGAGCCCACTCCTCTGTTCGCGGAGCTGCACCGGGTCGCGGAGGAGGCGTTCGATGCGGCGGTGCGGATCCTCCGGCCCGGGGTGCGGGCCGGCGAGCTGCTGCAGGTGCTGGAGGGCGTCCGGCGGGCCGGGTTTGGCGTGTACGACGACTTGGTGCACGGGTTCGGGGGCGGGTATCTGCCGCCCGTGCTGGGGCCTGAGGGATTCGAGAACCCTCACCACGCAGAACTCGTGCTGCAGCCGGGGATGGCTCTGGTGATCCAGCCCAACGTGGTCAGCCCCGACGGCCGGGCCGGGGTGCAGACGGGGGAGCTCGCGGTGCTGACGGACGACGGTGTGGAGTTCCTGCACGCGTACCCGCGCGGCCTGCGCCGGGTGGGCTGACCCCTGGCGGGAGCCTTCCGCGCGAGGGCCGTGGGGGAAGGAGGGCTTGCGGTGACGGCGGTGGACGTGCACGCCCACGTGGTGGTCCGGGAGCTGGTGGGCGAAGGGCCTTGGCGGGCGCGTCTGCACGCGGAGGGCGGCCGGCACGTGGTGGAGTGGCGTGGGCGACGGGTCACCTCCGCGGTCCGCGAGTTCGTGGAGCCGGCCCGCATCCTGGAGCAGCTCGCGCAGGTGGGCGTGGACGGTGTGGTGCTCTCGCCCTGGGTGTCCATGCTGCCCTGCGAGGAACCGGACCTGGGCCTGGCCCGGGAGGTGTGCCAGGCGTGGAACGAAGGATTGTCCAGGATCTGCTGCCAGTTCCCGGGACGGGTGTGGGCCTTCGGGGCGGTCCCCGTGCAGGACCCGGCAGCCGCGGCCGGGCTGCTGGCGGAGCTGCGCGGGTACCCCGGGCTTGTGGGGGTGGAGGTGCCCGCCTGCGTGCAGGGCCGCCTGCTGGGGGACGACGCCTTGCTGCCCTTCTGGGAGGCCGCGGAGGACCTGGGCTTCGCGGTCTTCGTGCACCCGACCACACGCGGGCTGGGGATCCCTGCGCTGGCGGACCACTACCTGTGGAACAGCGTGGGGAACCCCCTGGAGACCGCCATGACCGCCGCCCACCTGGTGATGCGGGGCGTGCTGGAGCGCCACCCCCGCCTGCGGGTCCTCCTGGCCCACGGCGGGGGAGCCCTGCCCTCGCTGCGGGGACGGCTGCGCCACGCCCACCGTTTCCGACCGGAGGCGCGGTCCAGGCTCCGGGAGGACGTGGACAGCTCCCTGCGCCGGCTGTACTACGACACGGTGACCCACGACCCCGTGCTCCTGCGCCAACTGGTGGAGTGGGTGGGTACAGGCCAGGTGCTGTTGGGCTCGGACTTCCCCTTCGACATGGGCCTGGAGCAGCCTGTGGCCTTCGTGCGGTCCGCGGAGCTGGCGGCTTCCGCGGAGGCACAGGTGCTGCGGGACAACGCGGTCCGGATGCTGCAACTGGGGTGAGGACGTGAGCGGACAGGCAAAGGGGGACCCGCGGCTTGAGGCCGCGGTGCAACACTGGGCGCCGCGGATGGTGGCGCAGGGGGTGGACTACAACGACTTCGTGCGCACCACCTCGTCCGTCACCCGGTGGGAGGACTGGCTGGACGCCTGGGTGGCCACCGCGGAGGTGCACGCGGAGCTGGCCCGGGAGGCGGAGGCAAGGGGGCGGCGGGTGACCGCGGGGGAGGCGTGGGTGCGGGCTGCCCTGTGCTACCACTTCGCCAAGTTCGTGTGGCTGGTGGACCTGCGCAAGCGCCGGGAGGCGGCAGACCGCTCTGTCGCCGCCCTGCGGGCGGCGCACCGCCACCTGGACCCCACCGCACAGCGCCTAGAGGTCCCGTTTGAAGGCGCGTACCTGGTGGCCAACCTGCGCCGGCCCCCGGGGGTGGACCGCCCACCCCTCGTGCTCCTTGTGCCCGGCCTGGACTCCACCAAGGAGGAGTTCTTCCACTGGGAGAACGTCTTCCTGGTCCGGGGGATGGCCACACTTTCCTTGGACGGGCCTGGGCAGGGGGAGACGGGCTACCACACCGTGATCCGCCCGGACTACGAGGTGGCCGTGGGTGCGGTGCTGGACGCCCTGCAGGCGCGGTCGGACCTGGATCTGGGGCGGGTGGGAGCGGCCGGCGTGAGCCTCGGAGGGTACTACGCCCCGCGGGCGGCCGCCTTCGAGCCCCGCATCCGGGCCGTGGCCGCCATCGGAGGCCCCTACAACTTCGGCGCCCTGTGGGACAGCCTCCCTTCCCTCACCCGGGAGACGTTCGCCCACCACGCGGGGGCGCAAAACGAGGCGGACGCGCGGGCGCGGGCCCTCCAGCTGGACCTGGGGCCTGTGCTGCCGCGCCTTCGCCAGCCCCTGCTGGTGGTGTTCGGCCAGCAGGACCGTCTGATCCCCTGGACGGACGCGGAGCGGGTGGCCCGGCAGGCGCCAAACGCCACCTTCGTCCTGTACCCGGAGGGCAACCACGTGTGCAACAACATCCCCTACAAGTACCGGCCCCTGGTGGCGGACTGGATGGCAGAACAACTCCATTGAGCGGCGGGAGGCTGACATGACCGAGCGACCTGTAGAACAAGTCCGGCACGAGGGCCTGGCGGACACGCACAAGGTGGTCGGGCGGGGCCCGGGGTCTAAGGTGTTCCACGTGGACGAGGTCCCGGAGCTGGAGTCCGCACACGACGGCCGTCGAAAGCGGGTGCTGTTGAACCGGACCAACACCGGGAGCTCCCTGCTGGTGGACGTGGTCACGGTGGCGCCCGGGTCGGCTTCCCCGGTGCACCTCCACCGAGGGACCGACCACTTCTTTTACGTGCTGGCAGGGCGCGGGCGCATCCGCATCGGCGACCAGGAGTTCCCCCTGCGGGCCGGCTCCGTGGCGTGGGTGGGGGAGGGTGAGGTGCACCAGCTTCTGGCAGACCCAGACTGCGAGCTGACCTTCCTGGAGTACTTCTCGCAGGCCCGCCACGAGACGGTGTTCCTGGGGCCCGCGTGCACCTGGCGTGGGTAGTCCGTCCGGAGGCTCGCCTATACTGGGGGCTGTAGCCTGAGTCGGGTAGGACGAAAGGGGGTCGGTGCATGACGGGAGAGCAGCCGGCGCCCTCCCCCGGTTGGGTCGGCCGTCCTCTCCGGCGCAAGGAGGACGGGCGGTTCCTCCGGGGGCAGGCGCGCTACGTGGACGACCTACAACTGCCGGGGATGCTGTACCTGGTGGTGGTCCGCAGCCCCTACGCGCACGCGCGGGTCCTGCAGGTCCACACGGAAGCCGCGAGCCAGCGGGCGGGCGTGGTGGCGGTGCTGACCGCCCAACACCTGGACGGGAAACTGGGGCAGTACGCCCTGGCGGGGGTGGAAGGCACCCACGTGGAGCACGTCCCTCACCCCGTCCTCGCGCGGGACCGCGTGCGGTACGTGGGGGAGCCTGTGGCCGCGGTGGTGGCGGACACCCGCGCGGTGGCGGAGGACGCGGCGCAGCTGGTGGAGGTGGACTACGACCCCCTGCCCGCGGTGGTGGACCCGGAGGAGGCCTTGCAGGGGCAGGTCCGGCTGCACGACCCCCTGCCGGACAACGTCCTGTTCCGGTGGGAGGGAAGGGGAGGCGACCCGGACGGCGAGTTCGCCCGCGCGGAGCGGGTGGTGCGGCAGAAGTTCCGGATTCCCAGGCTCGCCGCCGTCCCCATGGAAACCCGAGGCGCGGTGGCCTCCTACGACCCCGGCACCGACCTGCTCACCGTCTGGGCCTCCGCCCAGGGGACCCACCGGCCCCGGGAGCAGCTGAGCCGGATCCTCCGTAGGCCAGAAGACCGCATCCGCTTCGTGGTCCCGGACGTGGGCGGTGCCTTCGGCAGCAAGTTCGGGGTGTCCCCGGAGGCCGTGCTGGCCGCTTGGGCCGCCCTGCAGCTACGGCGTCCTGTGAAGTGGGTGGAGGACCGGCGGGAGAACCTCCTGGCCAGCTACCAGGGCCGCGGGATGGTGGCGGACGTCGAGGTGGCGGTGCGGGACGGCCGCATGACGGCGGTGCGGGCGCGGTTGCTGGCGGACGCGGGCGCGTACCTGTACCCGTCCACGCCCGTCCCGCCGGTCAACACGGCCATGCTCATGACGGGCGCGTACGCCATCCCGCACGCCCACGTGGTGCTGCTGGGGGTGGCCACCAACAAGGTACCCACCGGTCCGTACCGGGGAGCCGGGCGGCCAGAGGCCGCGTACCTGGTGGAGCGCATGGCGGAGTTGGTGGCCAAGGAGCTGGGGGAGGACCCCGTGGCCTTCCGCCTGCGGCACGCCGTCCCGCCGGAGGCCTTTCCGTACCGAAACGCCTTGGGCTTCGTGTACGACTCGGGGAACTACCCGCAGGCGCTCCAGCGGCTGCGGGACCTCCTGGAGTACGACCGGTGGCGGGAAGAACAGAAGCGGGCACGGTCGGAGGGCCGGCTGCTGGGGGTGGGCGTCTCCCTGTACGTGGAGCGGGCGGCCAGCCAGGTGTGGGAGAGCGCCGCGGTGGTGGTGCAGCCCACGGGGCGCGTGGTGGTGCGCACGGGCTCTGTGCCGCACGGTCAGGGCCACGAGACGGCCTTCGCGCAGATCGCCGCGGACGAGCTGCAGGTCCACCCCGACCAGGTGGTGGTCGAGTACGGCGACACCGACCTGTTGGGCCGCAGCATCGGTACCTTCGGGAGCCGGTCCGTCACCGTGGGCGGGTCCGCCCTGGTGGTGGCCGCGCGGAAGGTGGCGGACAAGGCCCGGCGCATCGCCGCACACCTGCTGGAGGCCGCACCGGAGGATCTCCAGTGGCAGGACGGCCGGTTCTGGGTGCGGGGGCTACCGGAGCGGGCGGTGACCTGGCGCGAGGTGGCGTCCGCGGCATACCAACCGCACCGCCTGCCGCCCGACCTGGAGATGGGCCTGGAGGCCACCGGCTACTTCGCCATCCCTCGGCCCGTGTTTCCCTACGGCGCCTACGGTGCGGTGGTGGAAGTAGACCCGGACAGCGGGGAGGTACAGGTGCGGAAGCTGGTGGCGGTGGACGACGCGGGCCGCGTCGTCAACCCCCTGCTGGCGGAAGGCCAGGTCTCCGGCAGCGTGGTGCAGGCAATCGGGCAGGTGTTCCGGGAATCCTTCGAATACGGCCCGGACGGGCAGCCCCGGGCTGCCACCCTGGCGGAATACGGCCTGCCCCGGGCCGTGCACGCCCCGCCCCTGGTGAGCGAGTTCCTCCAGACCCCCTCTCCCCTCAACCCCCTGGGGGCCAAAGGGATCGGGGAGGCGGGCACCATCGGTGCCCCGCCAGCCCTGGCGAACGCCGTGCTGGACGCCCTGGAGCCGTTCGGGGTCCGTCACCTGGACTTCCCGTTCACCGCGGAACGGGTGTGGCGGGCCCTGCACGGGAAGGGCTGATGAGCATGCCAGCCAGCCCGGGCCGTGTGGCCCTGTTCGTCACGTGCCTGGTGGACCAGTTCGCCCCCCAGGTGGCCCGGGCCACCCTGCGGCTGCTGGACCGGGTCGGGGTGCCCGCCCAGGTGGCGTCCCCGCACGCCTGCTGCGGACAGCCCTTCCTCAACGACGGATTCCCTGCAGAGGCAAGTGCGCTGGCGCGCGACTTCGTGCGGACCTTCGGCGTGTTCGACGCGGTGGTCTCCCCCTCCGGGTCGTGCGTGGCCACCGTCCGGGAGTTCTACCCGCGCCTGCTGGCGGGCGGCCCCTGGGAGGCGCAAGCGCGGAGGGTGGCCGAGCGCACGTACGAGCTGTCGGAGTTCCTGGTGCGGGTGCTGCGCGTGGAGGACGTGGACGCGCACTTCCCCCACCGGGTGGCCTTCCACCCCTCGTGTCACCTCCTGCGGAGCCTCGGTGCCGCGCCGTGTGCCAGGAGGCTGCTGGAGCGGGTCCGTGGCCTGCAGCTGGTGGAGCTGGCGCACCCGGAGGTGTGCTGCGGGTTCGGTGGGGTGTTCTCCGTGAAGTTCCCCGAGGTGTCGGAGGCCATGTTGGCCGACAAGCTGGAGCAGCTGGCGTCCTCGGGTGCGGAGGTGCTCGTCTCCACGGACCTGGGTTGCCTGCTGCACCTGGCCGGCGGCCTGGGCCGGAGGGGCAGCCCCGTGCGGTGCGTGCACCTGGCGGAGGTCCTGGCCGCGCCGTGACACCCACCCCCTCCGGTTTCCGGGACGCCAGCGCCCGCGCGGTCCGCGACCCCACCTTGCGGGAGGCCATCCGGCGGGTCACGGACAACCTCACGGCCCGCCGCCACCAGGTCACCTCCGAGCTCCCCCACTTTGACGCCCTGCGCGAGCGGGCGAAGGCCATAAAGGAACACACCCTGGCGCACCTGGACCGCTACCTGGAACAGCTGGAGCAGAACGTCCGGGCCCGGGGCGGGCACGTGCACTGGGCCCGGACCGCGCCCGAGGCGTGCGCGGTGGTGGTGGACATCTGCCGCCAGGCGGGCGCCCGGCTGGCGGCCAAGAGCAAGTCCATGGTCACGGAGGAGGTGGAGCTGAACAGCGCCCTCCTCCGGGCCGGCATCCAGCCGGTGGAGACGGACCTGGGCGAGTTCGTGGTGCAGATCAGCGGGGACCGGCCCTCCCACCTCATCGCGCCCATCATCCACCGGCGGCGGGAGGACGTGGCGGAGCTGTTCGCCCGACACCTGGGCACGCCGCCGGACGCGCCCGTCCCGGTGCTCACCGCGGCCGCGCGGGCCCACCTGCGCCAGGCCTTCCTCCGGGCCGACGTAGGGATCACGGGGGCCAACTTCCTGGTGGCGGAGACGGGCACGGTGGTCCTGGTGGAGAACGAGGGGAACGCCCGCATGGTGACCACCCTGCCCCGGGTGCACGTGGCGGTGGCAGGGGTGGAGAAAGTCATCCCGAGGCTGGCGGACCTGGCGGTGTTCCTGCCCCTGCTGGTGCGCAGCGCCACCGGCCAGCGGCTGAGCGCGTACGTGTCGCTGCTCACGGGCCCGCGGGGTGCGGGGGAGCGCGACGGGCCGGAGGCCTTCCACCTGGTGCTGGTGGACAACGGCCGCAGCCACCTGCTACAGGATGCGGAGCTGCGGGAGGCCCTGCAGTGCATCCGGTGCAGCGCGTGCCTGAACGTGTGCCCCGTGTACGAGCGGGCGGGCGGGCACGCCTACGGCTCCGTGTACTCCGGACCCATCGGCGCGGTGGTGACCCCTGCCCTGACGGGTGGGAAGGGCCTCGCGGACCTGCCCTTTGCTTCCTCCCTGTGTGGCGCGTGCCGGGAGGTCTGCCCCCTGCAGATCGACATCCCCCGCATGCTGGTGGTCCTGCGGGCCCGGGCCGCGCGGGCCCGGGCCGGCTGGGAAGCCCACGCGGCCCGGGCGGCCGCGTGGCTGCTCCGGCACCCTTCCCTGTACCGCGGGGCGTCGCGTCTGGCTCGGCTCGTCTACCCCCTGGTGGCCCGCTGGCCCGTGGGCCCGCTGCGGGCGTGGGCTCAGGGACGCACCATCCCGCGGCCGAGCCGTACTCCCTTTCACCGGACGGTACGGCGGTGAGCGCCCGGGCGGAGATTTTGCGGGAGGTGCAGGCGGCCAGGCCACCCGCACCTGGCCAGCTGCCGGCGGCAAGGCCGCCGGAGGAGGCGGAAGGCTACCGGCAGGCGCTGCGGGCAGACCTTTTAGGCCAGTTCGCGCGGCGCGCGGAGGAGCTGGGCGTACAGGTCCACCGGCTGCCGGAGGGAGAAGGGCTCGTAGCGTGGCTGGCGGAGCTGTGCTCAGGCAGGCCCACGTACGTGGAGCCCGCCCTCGGGGAGCTGGCGGAGGCGTTGCGCGCCCGGGGCGTGCCCCTGGTGGGCTGGGAGCAGCGGGCGGAGGCGGAGGTGGGGGTGACGGGAGCCGACTACGGGATCGCGGAGTCCGGGAGCCTCGTGTGGCGCGCGGCACCCGACCGTCCCCGGGCGGGGTCCTTGCTCCCGCCTGTGCACGTAGCGCTGCTTGGCGCAGACCGCATCCTGGCGGACCTGTTCGAGCTGTTCGACCGCGTGGACCCCCTGCCCACCGCCCTCACCCTGGCCACCGGGCCCAGCCGGTCCGCGGACATCGAGATGAGCCTGGCGGTCGGCGTACACGGTCCCGGGGTGGTGCACGTGGTGCTGGTCCCGCGGCAGGAGCAGACAAGCGGTCCGACTAAGTAAACGCGCGGCGGGGTGCCGTCTGGAAGGAGGGAGTGTGAGCGACCGGTACAGCCGCATGCTGGCCGAGTACGCGGCGTCCGCACGGTGGGAGGACCTGCCGGAGCCGACGGTCCACGAGGTGAAGCGGCGGGTGCTGGACAGTCTGGGGGTTGCCCTGGCGGCCTTCCCGGAACCCGCCCCCAAAGCCGCCCGGGCGTACGCCTACCGGTGGCCGGTTCCGGCGGGGGCGACCCTCTGGGGGACCGCGTTCACGGCGCCGGTGGAAGCCGCGGCCTTCTGCAACGGGGTGATGGTCCGCTACCTGGACTTCAACGACACCTACCTGTCCAAGGAACCCCTGCACCCGAGCGACGTCATCCCCGCCCTGTGGGCCCTGGCGGAGTGGCGGGGAATTCCCGCCCGGGAGTTTTTCGTGGCGGTGGCGGTGGCGTACGAGGTGGGTGTGACCCTGTGCGACGCGGCGAGCCTGCGGCGGTGGGGATGGGACCACGTGAACTACATCGGCCTGGCCACCGCGGCCGCCGCGGGGCGGCTGCTGGGGCTGTCCGTGGAGGGGATCGAGCAGGCTTTGAGTCTCGCCTGCGTGCCGCACGCGGCCATGCGGCAGACGCGGGCGGGGGAGCTGTCCATGTGGAAGGGTGCGGCCGCGGCCAACGCGGCCCGCAACGCGGTGTTCGGGGCGCTTCTGGCGGAGGCGGGGATGACGGGCCCCTACCAGCCCTTTGCGGGGGAGATGGGGTTCTTCCGCCAGCTGTTGGGCGGAGAGGGGTTCGCGGAGGAGGCGCTGGGCCCGCTGCAGCAGAAGCGTCCCCCCCGCCGGATCCTGGACACGTACATCAAGTACTGGCCGGTGGAGTACCACGCGCAGAGCGCGGTGGACGCGGCCTTGCAGCTCCGCGGGGAGGTCGGCGACCCGGGGCGGATCGCCTCGGTGCACATCGCCACCTTCCGGGCCGCCTACGAGATCATCGCCAAGGACCCGGAGAAGTGGGAGCCCAAGACCCGGGAGACGGCAGACCACTCCCTGCCGTACGTGGTCCTGGTGGCGCTGCTGGACGGCCGGGTGGACCGGGCGTCCTTCTCGCCGCAGCGGGTGGCGGACCCCGTCATCCGGGGGATGCTGAAGGAGCGCACGGAGCTGGTGGAAGACCCGGAGCTCACCGCGGGCTACCCGGACGGGATCCCCAACCGGGTGGAAGTCCGCACCCACGACGGGTCCACGTACGTGCGGGAGGTGCGCTACCCGCGGGGCCACGCGCGGAACCCGCTTTCGGACGCGGAGGTGGTGGAGAAGTTCCGGGCCAACGTGGCCGGGGTGCTGAGCGACCGCCAGGCGGAGCGGGTGGTCCAAGCGGTCTGGCACCTGGAAGAAGCCGACCTGCGGGAGCTGGCGCAGCTCCTGCGCGTCTAGCGGAGGGAGCCAGTTGGGGGCCTGGTTGCTGGAAGGCGGGCCGGAGGAGCCGCCGGGGCTGGTCCTCCGGAGGCTGCTGGAGCGGGAGCCGGTGGTGGTGGCTCCCGGGGTGTTCAGCCCCCTGGCGGCGGTGGTGGCCAGGCGGCTGGGGTTTCCCGCCCTGTACGTGTCCGGCGCCGCCTTCTCCGCGACCCTGGCCCTACCGGACCTGGGGCTCGTCACCCTGAGCGAGCTGGTGGGGTTCGTGCGGCAGGTGTACCGGGCGTGCGGGCTGCCGCTGGTGGTGGACGCGGACACCGGGTTCGGGGAAGCGCTGAACGTGGTGCGCGCGGTGCGGGAGCTGGAGTGGGCGGGGGCCGCGGCGGTGCAGCTGGAGGACCAACCCCTGCCCAAGAAGTGCGGGCACCTGGCAGGAAAGTCCGTGGTCCCCGCGGAGGAGATGGCACGGAAGGTGGCAGCCGCGGCCCGTGCGCGCAGGCACGCGCTGGTGGTGGCCCGGACGGACGCGCGGGCGGTGGAAGGGCTACCGGGTGCGGTGCGGCGCGCGCGGCTGTACCGGGAGGCGGGGGCGGACGTGATCTTCCCGGAAGCCCTGGAGTCCGAGGAGGAGTTCGCGGAGTTCGCCCGCCAGGTGGGAGGGTGGCTGCTGGCGAACATGACGGAGTTCGGCCGCAGCCCCTACCTGTCCGCCCGGCGGCTGGGGGAGCTGGGGTACCGGTTGGTCATCTTCCCCGTAACAGCCCTCCGCGCGGCCATGCGGGCCGCGGAGGACGCCCTGCGGACCCTCCGGGAGGAGGGGACGCAGGCGTCCTTCTTGGACCGGCTGCAGACCCGTGCGGAGCTGTACGAGCGCATCGGCTACCACGCCTACGAGGAGTGGGACGCGGAGCTCGCGCGCAGGTTCCGGGAAGGAGGAGAGGGATGACGCAGGAGGGCTACAGCCCCGGGCTGGAAGGCGTGATCGCCACCACCACGGCCATCTCGTACCTGGACGTGGACCAGGAGCAGATCGTCCTGCGGGGCTACGACCTCATCGAGCTGGCGCGGGGGAAGCGGTACACGGAGGTGGCGTACCTGACCCTGTACGGGAAGCTGCCGGACGGGCAGGCGTCCTCCGCCTTCGAGGCCGAGCTGCGGGAGCACGCAGACCTCCCCGAGGAGGCGTACCGGTTGCTGGACCTGCTGCCGCCCCGCATGCACGTGATGGACGCGCAGCGGACCGTGCTGTCCTTCCTGGCGGGGCTGGAGGACCCCGAGGAACTGCGGGACACCTCCGCGGAGGCGGACCTGCGCCGGGGGGTCCGGGTGTTGGCCCGCATGCCCGCCCTCACCGCCAACGCGTACCGGACCCTGCGGGGCTTGCCGCGGGTGCGTCCGGACCCCTCCCTGGGGTTCTCCGAGGGCTTCCTGTACATGATCCTCGGCAGCCGGCCAGACCCACAGGCGGTGCGGGTGTTCGACCTCACCCTCACCTGCTACATCGAGCACGAGATGCCCAACTCCACCTTCGCCGCGCGGGTCATCGCGTCCACCCTGTCGGACCTGTACGGAGCCCTGGTGGGTGCCGCGGCCTCCCTCAAAGGGCCCCTGCACGGCGGCGCCAACGAGGCGGTGGCCCACATGCTGCTGGAGATCCTGCAGGCGGGCGGGGCGGAGGCTGCGGAGGCGTACGTGCTGGAACGGCTGCGGCGGGGGGAGCGGGTGATGGGGTTCGGGCACCGGGTGTACATGCGCCGCTACGACCCCCGGGCGCTGCTGCTGCGGGAGTTCGTGCCGCTTCTCGCGGACCGGCGGCCCGAGGGTGCAGAACTGGTGAAGGTCCACCAGGTGGTGGAGCAGGTGATGCACCGGGAAAAGGGGCTGTACCCGAACGCGGACTACCCCGTGGGGCTGCTGTACTACCTCCTGGGGATCCCCATCGAGCTGTACACGCCCATCTTCCTGGCGGCCCGGACCGCGGGGCTGGTGGCCCACGTGGCCGAGCAGCACGCGCACAACCGGCTGTTCCGCCCCCGGGTGCTGTACCAGGGCCCCCGGGGCCTCCGGCCGTAGCGCCCCGTCACCACCACGCGTCCACCCCAGGCCCGTACAGCTGCCGCAGGACCGCTCGGTCCAGAGGGCGCCCGCTGGCCTTCCACCGGAGGTAGCGCTGCAGGACCCGCTGGTGGCGCCGGTCCGAGGTGTGCAGCCGGCGGTGGGGCATGCGCAGCAGGGCCTGCTCCACCTCCCACACGTCGTCCTCGGACAGCCGCCAGTCCACCCGGACCAGCTCGTCCAGGTCCGCCAGCCCGTACCCCACGATGCGCCCGGAGCCGTCCACGTACGGGTCCACGTAGCTGTACACCAGGTCCCGCACGCTCCGGAACACCGGCCGCCGCCCGAACAGCCCCGCGTCCCGGGACTTGGCCACCGCCCCCCACCGGCCGCCCTGGCGGAAGACGAACACCACGTGGTCTAACCCGTCCTCCGACTCCAGGTCCAGCACCCACGGTGGGTAGCCGTGCTGGTCCAGGACGGCGGCCGCGGCGAGCACCGCCTCCAGGCAGTGGGCCTGCCCTGCCCGCACCACGCCCCGGAAGCTCCGCAAGGTGGGCCCGCGGCGCTCCCAGTTGTACGGCAGGGCCCGCAGCCACCGCTGGACCTGGCGCGGGGTGGTGTGCGCGCGGACCACGGCGCGTTCCCGCGGGGTAAACCGGTCTAGGGAAGGAGTCCTCCGGGCCACGGTTGCGGCTTCCTGCAAGTCCCGATAGGATTCTACCTGAGAATGAGTATCCACAACGCCGGGCTCGCGGCGCTGCGGCAGCGCCTGGCGCAGGCGGGGTTCCGGCTGACCCCGCAACGGTGGAGCGTGTGGTCTGCCCTGCAGGGGCTGGGAGGCCACCCGTCCGCGGAACGGCTGTACCGGGAGGTCCGGCGGGCGCACCCCATGATCAGCCGGGCCACCGTATACAAGGCGCTGGCCCTGCTCTGTCAGGTGGGGCTGGTGACTGCCCTGCCCGGGGCGGACGGCGCCGCCCGCTTCGACTTGGGCCCCCCGCACGTGAATTTGGCCTGCCTGCGGTGCGGCCGCATCCAAGACGCCGTGGACGCGGGCCTGCTGGCCGCAGTCCAGCGGGTGGCCTGGCGGAGGGGGTTCCGGGTGGAGGGCGGGGTGGTGGTGCAGGGCACGTGTTCCCGGTGCGCGGCCAAAAGCGGCCACCGCAAGCGAGACCCAAGACCCCACGAAGGGAGGGAAGCACATGGGTGAAAAAGGACGCAGCATCGTGGACCTGAACGTGGACGAGCTGGTGGGCGAGCTGCGCAAGGCCTACCTGGACGAGTTGCTGGCCTTCTACTCGTACTGGGTCACCGCCCAGGTGGCCGAGGGGTGGCACGGGGAGGAGCTGGTGGAGCACTTCCAGGAGGAGGCCAAGGACGAGCTGGGCCACGCGGGCAAGCTGGCGCGGCGCATCGTGGAGCTGGGCGGCGACCCCGTGGTACACCCCAAGGAGTGGGAGGCGGGGGCGAACGGGCCGTGGACCGCGCCCCGGGCGGACTGGGCGGACGCGGACGGCATGGTACAGGACCAGATCCAGGCGGAGCGTCACGCCATCGAGGCGTACAACCGCCTGGCCAAGCTCACCTTCGGGAAGGACCCCGTCACCTACCAGCTGGCGGTGGAGCTGCTGGCGGACGAGGTCCGGCACGAGGAGTTCCTGGAGAACCTCCTGGGCCGGCGGAAGCACAAGCCCTGAGCCCGACAGGGTGGCACCGCGGTTGCTCCCCGCCCAGTAGCCCCGGACGCGCAAGCAGGGGACCGAGGCCACCGCCGCGAACCCCAGGGCGGGGCCTTACACGGGAGACCGACGCGGCGCCAGGAAGGAGCGCGGACGCAGCCATGGCCCGACTCACCGCCTGTCGGCGAGGAAGCCGGCGCGCCCTGTGTGCCGCGCTGACCCTGGCCCTGGCGGGCCTTCCCGCCCTCGCGCAGCCTGCCCTACCGGCCATCGTGGTGAACGGCCGGACGGTCCAACTGGACCCGCCCCCCACGCAGCGCGACGGCGTGCTCCTGGCACCGCTGGAGGGGCTGGTGGCACCGTACGGTGCCACCAGCCGCTGGGACCCCGCAACACGCACCGCCCAGGTGACCGGGCCCCGCGGGACCCGGGTGGTCCTGCGGGCAGACGACCGGGTGGCGGTGGTGGACGGAGACACGCGGCTTCTGCCCGCACCCCCGGAGCTGGTGGGCGGCAGGCTCCTGGTCCCCGTGGAGTGGCTGTTCCGCGCGCTGGGTGCCTGGGTGAAGTGGGAGGAGTCGGAAGCTGCCCTGCACGTGGCCTCCCAGGTACTGCGGCTGGTGTTGGAACGCGAACCCGGAGGCCTCCGGCTGCGGGTGGACAGCACCGGCCCCGTGGAAGTCCGCACCGCCCTGCTGGGCCAGCCGGACCGCTTGGTGGTGGACCTGGTAAACGCCGCGTCCCGCATCGAGACCCGGGAGGCGGCGGTGGGGGAGTTCGGAATCCGGCGGATCCGGGTCGCCCAGTTCCAGGTGAAGCCGTACGTGACCCGGGTGGTCCTGGACCTGGACGCGCCCGTGGACGTGGAAGTAGCGCCAGCCACGCCGGAGGTGGTGCTGCGGCTGCGGCCGCGGGACGCCGCCGCCACGCCGGGACCTGCGCCGTCCCCGGAGCCCGTGGGGGCGGCCTCGCCGGAGCCTTCCCCACCGCCCCTCGCCACCCCTTCCGCCCCCGCCCTCCTGCAGGACCGGCCACGGATCTTGGAGGTGGCGGTGGAGCGGCAGGTGGGGCGGCTGCGTATCGTCATCCAGGGTGACCGGCCCCTGGACTACCAGGTGCGGGAGCTGCCCGAACCAGACCGGCTGGTTCTGGACATCCCGGGCGTGTTCGTGCCGGTGAAGCAGGAGCTGGCGGTGGGAGGGCCTGTGGAGGTGGTGCGCGCCGCCCAGTTCCAGACGGACCCGGACGTAGCCCGGGTGGTGGTGGAGTGGCGGACGCGCGCCCCTTACGAAGTGCGCGCGGAGGAGGGAGGGAACCGGCTGGTGGTGGTGGTGGAGGAACTGCCCGCCCAACCTCCCCGCGGCGGCCACGTGGTGGCCATCGACCCCGGGCACGGTGGCAAGGACCCCGGTGCCATCGGGGCCACCGGGCTCGTGGAGAAGGACGTGACGCTGGACGTGGGGCTGCGGCTGCGGGACGCCCTGCGGCGCCAGTCCGTGCGGACCGTGATGACCCGGGAGGCGGACGTGTTCGTGGACCTGCAGGACCGGGTCCCCATCGCCCTGCGGGCGGGGGCCACGGTGTTCGTGAGCGTGCACGCGAACAGCACCACCCGGGGTGTGATCCGGGGCGTGGAGACCTACTACCTCAAGCCCAACAGCGTGTTGCTGGCCACGTGGATCCAGGAGGAGCTCGGCCGGTCCCTGGGGATCCCGGACCGGGGCATCCGCACCGCGAACTTCAAGGTCCTGCGGGACAGCCCGGTGCCCGCGGTGCTGGTGGAGGTGGGCTACCTCAGCAACCTGGAGGACGAAGCGCTGCTGCGGACTGCGGCCTTCCGGCAACGGGCCGCGGAGGCCGTGGCCCGTGGGGTGGTGCGGTTCGTCAGCCAGGTGCCCGCCCTGCAGCCCTGAGGACGGACCGTGCGCGTGTGGGTGTTGGGTCGGTCCGGCGGGTACCCGCGCCCCGGGGAGGCGTGCTCCGGGTACCTGGTGGAGGCCGGGGGGCGGAGGGTTTTGGTGGACCTGGGGCACGGGGTGCTGTCGCGGCTGCTGACGCGGCTGGACCCGTACTCCCTGGACGCGGTGGTCCTGTCGCACCTCCACCCCGACCACGTGGCGGACCTCCCGGCCCTGCGGGTGGCGCTGCGGTGGGGCCGCCGACCGGCTTCGTGGAGGGCGCTGCCGGTCCTGGCCCCCGCGGGAGCGGCGGCGTATTTTGCCCACGTGACCGGCGAGGTGTACCTGGAGGAGTTTGCCTTCCGGACCCTGGCCGAGGAGGAGGTGGAGGTGGCGGGGCTGCGCATGCGGTTCGCCCGCACCCGACACCCCGTGGAGACCTACGCGGTCCGCATGGAGCACGGTGGGAGAGCGCTTGTGTACACCGCGGACACCGCGCCCCACGACCCCCTGGCGGAGCTGAGCCGGGGTGCCCACCTGCTGCTGGCGGAGGCCACCCTGTCGGAGGCGTACGCACCGCGGGCCCACGCGGCAGGCCACATGACGGGCTCCCAGGCGGGCGAGCTGGCGCGGACGGCCGGGGCGGGGCGGCTGGTGCTCACCCACTTCTTCCCCACCACGGACCCCGAGGAGTCCGTGGCGGCCGCGCAGAAGGCGTTTTGCGGCCCGGTGGAGGCCGCGGAGGAGGGAAAGGGCTACGAGGTCTGAGCGCGCTTCCCCGTTCCGGAGAGCGGACGGACGCGCCCCGGACGAGCTGCGGCCGTGCCGGATGGTGCGGGGCTACCTCAAGTACGCGGAGGGGTCCGTGCTCATCGAGCTGGGCGACACCCGCGTGGTGTGCGCGGCCACCGTGGAGGAACGGGTGCCCGCTTGGCTGCGGGGCTCAGGCCAAGGGTGGATCACCGCGGAGTACGGCATGCTGCCGCGGTCTTCCCGGGAGCGCATCCCCCGCGACCCCCTGGCGCGGCCCGGGGGACGGGCCGCGGAGATCCAGCGGCTCATCGGCAGGTCCCTGCGGGCCGCGGTGGACCTCAAGAAGCTGGGCGAGCGCACCGTGTGGCTGGACTGCGACGTCCTTCAGGCGGATGGCGGGACCCGCACCGCGGCGGTCACGGGTGCCTTCGTGGCCCTGGTGGACGCCCTGAGCCTCCTGCACCGAACCCAGGCGCTTTCCGGCTGGCCCGTGCGTGCCTTCGTGGCCGCCACCAGCGTGGGCATCGTGGGCGGGGTCCCCATGCTGGACTTGGCCTACGAGGAGGACGCGCGCGCGGACGTGGACATGAACCTGGTGATGACGGACGCGGGGGAGCTGGTGGAGATCCAGGGGACGGCGGAGGGGAGGGCCTTCACCCGCCAGGAGCTGCACCAGCTGCTGGCCTTGGGGGAGGCGGGGATCCGCCAGCTCATCGAGCTGCAGAAACGCACCCTGCAGGGCTCGTGAGGCGGCTGGTCCTGGCCACCCGGAACGAGGGCAAACGCGCGGAGCTGCTGCGCATGCTGGCGGATCTGCCGGCGGAGGTACGCAGCCTGCGCGACTACCCGGACTTTCCACCCCTGCCGGAGGAGGGCGACACGTACGAGGCCAACGCGCGGTCCAAGGCCCTGGCGGTGGCACGCGGACTGGGCGAGGTGAGCCTGGCGGACGACTCGGGGCTGGAGGTGGACTACCTGGAAGGCCAGCCGGGGGTGCACTCCGCCCGGTTTCTGGGGCCTGCGGCCACGGACGAGGACCGCAACCGGGAGATCCTCCGACGCCTGGAAGGGGTCCCGCCGGAGAACCGCACCGCCCGCTACCGGGCGGTGGTGGCCGTGGCCTTCCCCGACGGCCGCGTGTACACGTTCGAGGGGGTCTGCGAGGGCGCCATCGCGCTGGAGCCCCGCGGCACGGGGGGGTTCGGCTACGACCCCATCTTCTACCTCCCGGAGCTGGACCGTACCGTGGCGGAGCTCACCCCCCAGGAAAAGGACCTGGTGAGCCACCGGGGCCAGGCACTCCGCAAGGCGGCCGAGTTCCTGCGCTCCGTGCTCAGGGAAGGTGGTGGGGCTTGAAGCCGCTGGTACACTGACAGCAGGACAGCTGGGAGGCCAGACGTGTCCAACGTGTTCTTCAACAACCCCTTCTGGACGTACTGGGCGCTGACCTTCGCGGTGTTCCTGATTTACGCGGCCTCCTTCCTCGTGGCTGCCTGGGACGTGCGGGAGGAGCTGGCGGAGCAGCTGAAGAAGGCGGAGCAGCGGCGGGCCCGCTCGAAGCCGCGGTTCGAGGATCCCCTGGCGGGCCGGAGCGTGGCGGCCACCCTGGACCCGGGCGCGAACCGCCAGCTGCCGGCGTTTTTGCAGTGGGTGTACGACGAGGTGAAGCCCATCGCGGAGCGGCTGGGTATTCAGGCCCGCATCCTCGTCTACCAGGACTCCAAGGGACACCCGCTGGTGCACGTGACGGACGGCCAGCGGCTGGTCAGCTACCGGCTGGACCGGGCGCTGGCGGAGGAGGCCCAGGGGGGGAGTGCGCAGGCCCTGGCGGAGGCCCGCAGGCGGGTGGAGGCCTTCCTGCGCCTGGAGTGGCTGGGCGACACCACCGCCATGCAGCGCACCACGGAGCTGGCGAAGGAAGCGAAGGCCAAGGGCGAGGCCGGTCCCGGGGAAGGGCCTCAAGCCGCCCCCTCCGCGGCACCGGCTCCCGCCGCGGGGGACCCCAAGGCCGCAGAGCGCCAGCGGCTCATCGAGGAGGCGAAAGCTCGGGCCGCAGCCCGCCGGGCCCCGCAGGGCGGTTCCGGAAGCTAGTCCGGCTTCACGCGGACCCCGCACTTCCCGGGGGAGCCAGCACGCGCCGCGCCACGGGCAGGGGCGGGGCGCCCAGGTCCAGCAGCCGGTCGTGGAACTCCCGCAGGTGGAAGCCAGCCCCGAGCTGCCGCTGCCAGTCCGCCCGCAGCTGTTGGATCAGCAGCTTGCCGAGGGTGTACAGGAGGTAGCCGGGGTCGAAGGTGCCGCGCTCCGCTTCCCTGCGGGCGGGCAGCGGCTCCAGGTACGCGTCCTCCACGAACCGGTCCGTCGCCTCCTCCACCGTCCAGCCTTCCGTGTGCAGCCCCAGGGACGCCCGGAACCGCACCGCCCGGACCAGGGCCTCCACCAGCTGTGCCATCCGCAGCCGCGGGTCCCCGTCCCCGTACCCGCACTCCAGCATCATCTCCTCGCAGTAGTGCGCCCAGCCTTCCACGAAGGCGTAGGAGGTGAGCGCCTTGCGGACCCGGGAGGGGACCTCCCGCAGGCGGAGGAGGTGTACGTGGTGGCCCGGGTAGGCCTCGTGCACGCTGGTGGTCCGCAGGGTGTACACGTCGAAACGGGACAGCCACGCCCGCTTCTCCTCATCCGGCCAGTCTGGCTCCGGCAGCGTGACGTAGTAGTACGACTCCACCGACGGCTCCTCGAAGGGCCCCGCGGTGTCCATGAGGGCGAATGCCCACCGCAAAAACGGCGGCGTGGGCTCCACCAGGCAGTCCGCGGGCTCGGGGACCCGCACCACGGGGTGCTCCCGGAGGAAGGCCCGCAGCTCCTGCAGGATGCCCCGCACACAGTCCACCAGCTCCGCCTCCGAGGGGTGGTCCGCGGACAGCCGGCGCACCACCTCCCGTGGAGGGGACCCGGGCTCCACCCGGGCGGCCACCTGCGCCACCTCCTCCCGCAGGCGTGCCACCTCCTCCTCCGCGGTCCGGCGCAGCACGGGGAGATCCAGGTCCACCCGCTCCCCGCACCACAGCATGCGGCGGTACCGCTCGGGGCCCAGGGCGAAGTCCTCCGAGGCGCGCGGGAGCAGGGTACCGCGCAGGAAGGCACAGAAGGCCTCCACGGAGTCTACCGCCTCCGCGAGGGCAGCTTCCCCGACGCCCGTGGGGTCGGGGCACCCTCGCAGCAGGGCGGGCAGGTCGTGGCGGAGGAACCGGGCTGTGCCCTCGAACACCTCCAGGCTGGCAGCCACCAGCGCCCGGGGGCAGACGGCATCCAGGTTGCGGCGCGCCGCCTGCAGCACGGACGGGATCTCCCGCAGGTGGTCCACAAGCCGGCGCATCCGCTCGGGGAGGGGCGCGTAGTCGCGCTTCACGTAGAGGGTGACGTCCACCGCGTCCGCGTACGCCATGGGGTTGCGGTGGAACAGGCGCAGCTCCTCCAGCTCGAACTGCTCCCGGTCCAGGGCCGCCAGGAGCACTTCCCGGTCCAGTCGCTCGCCCGGCTCCCACGCGTCCTCCGGCTGTGCCCGCAGGGCCGCCCGGAAGCGCGCCAGGTCGCGCCTGCGCTGGTCCAAGGCCTGTGGGGAGAAGGCACCCGCCCGGCCGTCGTACTCGTGCAGGCCGAGCCGTGCGGCCCACGCGGGGTAGAAGTCGAACAGGGCAGAGAGGACTTCGTCTGCGAGACGCTGGAACTGGCTGGCCACGGCCTCCCCCTCGTCTGGACATGGAGAGGGGCTTCGTGGCCAGCCCGCCCCGGTCCTGGCGGTTGACGGTGGGGAATTTCCCTCCCTAGAGTGGAGGCGCGGGGTGTGGCGCAGCGGAAGCGCATCGGCTTTGGGAGCCGAAGGTCGCCGGTTCGAATCCGGCCGCCCCGACCACCCAGCCGCGGGGCGCTGCCGCGCCGGCTGTTCGTCTGCCAACGGCCCCACACACGCGGCCCCTTTACGAGGTGTCCGGTGCGCAGGCGGGTGCACATCGGCGTAGTCGGGGAGCAGGACGCCCGGGCGGAGATGCGCCGGCTCGCGGAGGCGGTGGGCCGCGAGGTGGCGCGGCGCGGCGGCGTGCTGGTGTGCGGAGGGCTCGGGGGCGTCATGGAAGCAGCTTCCCGGGGCGCGGCAGAGGCGGGCGGCACCGTGGTGGGGATCCTGCCGGGCACCCGCGCGGAGGACGCCAACCCCTACGTCACCGTACCCGTGGTCACCGGCCTGGGGGAAGCCCGCAACGTCATCGTGGTGCGGTCCTCCGACGCCCTGGTGGCGGTAGGCGGCGGCTACGGTACCCTGTCGGAGATCGCGTACGCGCTGAAGCTGGGGATTCCCGTGGTGGGGCTGGGGACCTGGGAGCTGTCCCGGCCCGGCGTGGTCGCTCAGGACCCCATCGTGCGGGCAAGCAACCCTTCGGAGGCGGTGGCGCTGGCGTGGGAAGCTGCCTGCCGCCGGCTCGGGCGGCCGCCCGCGACCCCGCTGGGAAGCTAACAGCCAAGTTCGGTCCGGGAACCGAGGGGGCGCGGGCCGCGTAGGGGATGGCCGAGGCGGTCTGAGGAGGCGGACGATGCGGGTGGCAAGAGGGGTTGCGGTGGCCTTGGCCCTGGTGCTGATGGTGGCGCCGGTCGCAGGCGCCAAGCCCAAGGGCAGGCGGGTGAAGCTGTACCGTGCGGGCGAGGTGTTCTGCACAGGGCGCACCCTGGTGTGGGGGGCTGGCAGCGTGGTGGTGCGTGACCGGTGCTACGTGGTGGGATTGGTCCGCAACCGGGAGGGGACCTTCCTGGCCTTCCTGGACCCCGGCGTCCCTGTGCCTCCCGGACAGGCCGTCCGCCTGAACACCCCAGCTGGCGCCAAGCTGCGGGGCCGGATCTTCGCCCTGGTGCCGGTTCAGGCGGTGGTGGCGGTACCTGTGGACACCTTGGTGGTGGTACCCGTGCGCGTGGAGGAGGAGGACGCGCGCCTTGTGGTGGTCCTGACCGGGCCGCAGGCGCCCAACCTCACCGTGGTCTTCCACGTCCGGCTGTAGCCGCGTGCGGGAGCGGGCTGGCGCAGCCTGCCCTTCTATGATATACGATATAGGCACCAGAACTCAGGCTGGGGGTGCGCGCATGCGAGGACTCGTGCCCGCGCTGGCAGTGTTGGTGTGTGCAGCCCTGGCCGCTACCGCGTTCGGCGGGGCGGCCAACCCGAGCACCGTCAAGATCGGCATCCTCCTGCCCCTCACGGGCCCCTTCGCCGCGGTGGCGGAGACCCAGCGCAACGGCGCTCTGCTGGCCATCGAGCAGGCCAACGAGCGCGGCGGGCTGCGGATGCCGTGGGGCCGGGTCCGCGTGGAGGGGGTAGTAGCCGACGACGAGGCCAAGCTGGACGTGGGGGTTCGCCGGTACCGGTACCTGGTGGACCAGGGCGTGGTGGGCGTGGTGGGGCAGACCTGGGCGCCCCTGGCGTACGCCATCAACGCGGTGGTCAAGCGGGAGCCCATGCCGTACTTCCCCGTGTGCGTGATGGCCAAGGAGGCCTTCGAGCGCGGCAAGCTGGCGGACACCACCTTCGCGGTGACCTTCAGCCCGTGGACGGTGGGCTACATGGCCGGTTCCGCGGCGGTGCAGGTCCTGGGCAAGAAGCGGATCTTCTTCCTGGCCCGCGCGGACAGCTGGGGCTGGGACATGCGGGACGGGGTCCGCGCGGCCGCGGAGCGGTTCGGAGCCCAGGTGGTGGGCTACGACGAGGTCCCGCTGGGGACCACGGACTTCACCACCGTGCTCCAGAAGGTGCGCGCCGCGCGGCCGGACGTGTTCATCTCCGCGCAGTTCGCGGCGGACGCGGTCGCCCTCCTCAAGCAGACCTACCAGATGGGCTTGAACCGGGAGATGACCATCTTCAACGCCTTCATCACCAACGTGGTGGCGAAGGGGCTGCCCCCGGAGGCGCTGAAGGACGTCTACGCCATGCACTACTTCTACTACGACCTGGACCGGTTCCTGGGCGGCTCGCCGGTGGCGAAGAGCGCCCAGACCTACGCGCAGCAGTACCAGGCCCGCTACCGGACGCCGCCGGACGCCTACGCCACCATCGCGTACACCGCCATGCAGGAGATGTTCCGCGGGTTCGAGCAGGCGGGTTCCCTGGAGCCCCTCAAGGTGGCCCAGGCGCTCACGACCAAGCCCGTGTTCCAGACGGTGAAGGGCCCTGCCCAGTGGCGACGGGACCACTCGGTCATTTACCGCTACGCGGCCTTCCTGGTGAAGGGGAAGGGCCCCGGCGAGCAGAAGCACGAGTGGGACCTGTTCCAGGTGGTGGGCGCGCAGGGCGGGGAAGGGGTCCTGCCCACCCTGCAGTCCCTGGGGTACTGACGGAAGCGCGGACTGCCGGCCGGGCCCGCCCGCGGGCGGGCCCGGCCGACGGCTGCCGGGGTGGCCTGTGAGCGAGGAGATCCTGCGCACCGTGGACCTCACGAAGCGGTTCGGGTCCTTCGTGGCCGTGGACCGCGTGAACTTCTCCCTCCGTGAGGGCGAGGTGGTGGGGATCGTAGGGCCCAACGGGGCCGGAAAGACCACCTTCTTCAACCTGGTGACGGGATATTACGTGCCGGACGGAGGGCGGGTCTTCTACCTGGGGGAGGACGTGACGCGGACCTCCCCCCAGCACCGGGTGGCCCGGGGGCTGGTGCGGACCTTCCAGCTGGCCTCCACCTTCGACGCCCTCTCGGTGGTGGACAACCTGGCGTTGAGCCTGTTCTCCCGCCTGCACACGGGCGAGCGGGTGGCGCGCATGCTGGCCACGCCCAGGCGCCGCATTTCCGACGACCCGCGGGTGCAGGAGGCCCTGGAGCGTTTCCTCCTGGTCCCCCTGCGGGACCGTCCCGTCCGCCACCTGAGCCTGGGGGAGAAGCGGCGGCTGGAAATCGCCATGGCCATCCTGTCGGAGCCCCGGGTCCTCATGCTGGACGAGCCCCTCGCGGGACTCAGCGAGGCGGAGATCCACCAGGTGATGGCGGTCCTCCGGTCGCAGGTGGGCCGTCGTCCCCTGGTGGTGGTGGAGCACAAGGTCTCCCACCTGCTGGGCTTCGTGGAGCGGCTGGTGGTCCTGCACGAGGGCCGGGTGATCGCACAGGGTCTGCCCGAGGACTGCCTGCGGGACCCCGAGGTGCGCCGCAGCTACTGGCGGGTGGGGGCGGAGTCCGCATGACGGCACGGGACGGGGGCCTGGTGGTGGAGGGCCTGTACGTGGCGTACGGCGAGGCCCAGGTGCTGTTCGACGTGCGCCTGGCGGTACCGCCGGGAACCCTGGCGGCCTGCGTGGGCCGCAACGGGGCCGGCAAGACCACCCTGCTGCGGACCATCGCGGGGTTCCTGCGGCCGCGCGCGGGCCGGGTGCGGTACGGGGACGTGGACCTGGTGGGCCGCAGGCCGTACGAGGTGGCCCGACTGGGCATCCGCTACGTCCAGCAGGACAAGCGGGTGTTCGCGGACCTGACGGTTCGGGAGACCCTACGGCTGGCCAGCTACGCCACCGGCGACGACGACTGGAGCGTGGTGTTCCGGTACTTCCCGAAGCTGGAGGGGCTCCTGGACCGCAAGGGCGGCTACCTGAGCGGCGGGGAGCGGCAGATGCTGCTCCTGGGCCGGGCTCTCTTGGGGCGGCCCAAGCTGCTGCTGGTGGACGAGCCCACGGAGGGCCTGGCGCCCGCGGTGGTGGAGCAGCTTGGACAGGTGTTCGCGGAGCTCAAGGGCCACACCACCCTGCTCATGGTGGAGCAGAACCTGCCCCTGGTCGCCCGCGTGGCGGACGCGGTGTACGCGATGAAGGAGGGCCGGGTGGTGGCGGAGATCACCGACCGGGACGCCATCCGGTCGGGCGCGGTGGAGGCGTACCTGTGACGGGCGGCCGGTTGCGGTGGTGGGCGGGCGTCCTCGTGCCGTTCGCTCTGCTCGCGGCCGGGCGGTGGGTCCTCCCCTTGCCGTTCCTGGTGGAGGTGTTGGTCTTCTCCGTGTACACCATGGCCTGCAACTTCCTCCTGGGCCGGGTGGGCTTCATCTCCTTCGGCCAGCCCGCGTACCTGGCCGCGGGCGCGTACGGGACCGCCTTCTACCTGTACTACTTCGGCCGGGACCCGCTGGCAGGGATCCTCGTGGGCCTGCTGTTTGGCGCGGCCTTCGCGGCTGTGGTGGGGCTGGTGTTCGTACGGCTGCGGAGTGACTACTTCGCCTTGGTGAACTTGGCCCTGGCGGTCATCGTGTACCACACCCTGCAGAAGGTCCTGGCACCCGTCACCAAGGGCGACAACGGCCTGTGGTTCCTGGACCGCATGACGGCCACCCCCTGGCTGGACCTGACCCGGCCGGACCGGTTCGTGTGGTTCGCGTGGCTGGTGGCGGTGGCGGTGTGGGCGCTGTACAAGTACCTGGACGACACCGTGTTCGGGGCCTGCTGCCTGGCCACCAAGACCAACGAGGACAAGGTGAAGTTCCTCGGCTACCACGACTTCAAGGTCCGGTGGACGGCCTTCGTGCTGGCGAACACCACCGCGGCCCTGGCCGGCAGCCTGTACGGCGTGTACTTCGGGTTCGTGAGCCCGGAGATGGCCAGCGCGGCCCGCGCGGCAGACCCCGTGGTGGTCACCATCCTGGGAGGTACGGGAACCCTGTACGGGCCGCTGGTGGGCTCTTTGGCCTACGTGGGGATGAAGGACCTGGTGAGCGGGGTGGTGGGGAACTGGGAGTTCTTCGTGGGCCTGCTGCTCGTGGGGATCATGCTGGCCGGGGAGCGGGGGATCTGGGGCACCCTGGAGCCCTGGCTCCGGCGCCGGTGGACGTGGCGACGGCCCGCACCGGCCCTCCAGGAGTGAGCCATGGACGCGAACCTGTGGGTCTCCGGCGTCGTGTACGGCCTCAGCATGGGCAGTATCTTCTTCCTGCTGGCCGCGGGCCTGTCCCTGTGCTTCGGGCTGATGCGCATCATCAGCCTGGACCAGCTCCTCTACTACTCCCTGGGCGCGTACGTGGCGTACCAGGTGAACGTGGCCACGGGCCTCACGTGGCCCGCCATGCTGTGCGGGGCCCTGGCCGCGGGAGCCCTGAGCTGGGTGGTGGAGCGGTGGGTGTTCGACCGCATCTACGCCCGGGAGATCACCTTCACCATGATCACCTCCTTCGGGATCCTGGTGGCGGGGGTGGGGGCCATCAAGTACGTGTGGGGCTTGGTCCCCCGGCCCATGGGCATCCCGGTGGAGGCGCAGGTGACGCTACTGGGCGTGAACGTCCCCGTGTACCGGCTGATCGTGATTGGGGTGGCCGCGGGGGTGTATGCGGTCATCCAGTGGTTGCTGAACCGCACCATCGTGGGGACCGCCATCCGGGCGGCGGTGGAGGACGTGGACCAGGTGGAGGGCCTGGGGGTGGACGTGTACCGGCTGTTCACCGGGACCTTCGTGGGGGCCGGGGTGCTGTCCGGCCTGGCGGGCGCCCTCCACGGCCCTCTGGTCATGGTGGATCCGCAGATGGGGCTGGAGGTCGTCCCCTTCGTGTTCATGGTGGTCATCATCGGGGGGCTGGGGAGCCTGAAGGGCACCCTGGTGTCCGCCTTCCTGGTGGGGCAGGTGGTGTCCCTGGGGTCCCTGGTCTACGCGCCCCTGGCCCAGATGGCCCCGTTCGCCGCCATGCTCCTCATCCTCCTGTGGAAGCCCACGGGGCTGTACGGGAGCACCCTGCTGCGGCGCTGACCGGCAGGCCAGCAGGAGTACAGAGGGTGGGGGTGGAAACCCTTTTCCGCAAACCTTTTCCAAGGAGGTCGGCTTTGGCGGAACCCGTCTACCACCGGTACTTCGCCGCGGACGTCCCCCCAGACGGCCGCAAGCGCAACCTGCTGGCCATGTCCTACGCGGAGGTGGCCGAGCGCCTCCGGGAGCCCGGCCAGGACGTGGTCCTGGTACCCCTGGGCAGCACGGAGAAGCACGGCGCCCACATCCCCTTGGGGACCGACAGCTACATCACCATGACCGCGGTGGTCATGGCCGCGGAGATGGCGGACTGCCTGTACGCGCCCCTCATGCCCTTCGGCTATTCCCCCCACCACATGGGGCGCCTGCTGGAGGGGGCCGGCACCATCACCCTGCAGGCGGAGACCTACCGGCGCGTGATGCACGACGTGGCGTTGAGCCTGGTGTTCCACGGGTTCCGCCGGATCGTGTTCGTCAGCCACCACGGCTCCAACACCAAGCCCATCGACGAGGTGTTGCGCTACCTCCGCTACCGCACGGGCGCCTTCTTCGCCTTCTACAAGACCCCCACGGAGCGGGAGGTGAACGTGCTGCGGGGGGTGCTGGAGAACCCGCCGGAGGAGACGCCGGGCTGGCACAGCAGCGAGCTGGAGACGTCCTGCGTCATGGCCGTCCACGAGGGGCTGGTGGACATGCGCCGGGCGGTGTCAGACCGCGCGCACGCCCCGCGGTGGATGGGCGAGCGGTTCAAGAAGGTGGACGGCACGGGGACGGTCATCTTCCAGGAATCGGAGAACATCTGGGTGCCCATGGAGCACCACGAGTACTCGGACACGGCGGTCATCGGCAACCCCTTCCGGGCGAACCCGGACAAGGGCAAGGAGATCTTCCGGCGGATGGCCCGGCACCTGGCGGACTTCGTGGAGGAAGTCCGGAAGTTCCCCGTGGAAGTCGCGCACGCGGACTTCCCGGAGCGGGCATGGCAGCCGTGACGGAATCGGCGGAGGTAGAGCGCCTGCGGCGGCAGGTAGCCGCCATCTCCCGGCGCGCCTACCGGATGGGGCTGGCGCCCGGTATCAGCGGCAACGTGAGCTGCCGCGTGCCGGGTACGGACCTGGTACTCATCAAGGCCACGGGCCTTTCTCTGGGCCGGCTCACGGGCCGGGCGGTCCTGCTCATGGACCTGGAAGGGAACCTGGTGGAGCCTTCTTCGCTGCAGCCGTCCAAGGAGCGGTTCTTCCACCTGGAGGTGTACCGCCGGCGGCCGGACGTGGGCGCGGTGGTCCACCTCCACCCGCCCTACGCCCTGGTGTTCGCTGCCGCGGGGCAGCTCCCGCCCCTCCGCACGGGCGCCGCCCGCGCCTTCCTGGGCGGCCGGATGGCCCTGGTCCCTCCTGCTCCCTCGGGCAGCCGGGAGCTGGCGCAGGCGGTGGGGGAAGCCCTGGGAGGCGAGGGGATGCGGGCCGCCATCCTGGCGGAGCACGGAACGGTGACGGTGGGTGCGGACCTCCACGAGGCGCTGTACGTGAGCGAGTACCTGGAGGACGCCTGCCGCACGGCTCTGTGGCTGCGTCTGCTGGAAGGTTAGGGGGTACCGGGTGGGGGAAAGCCACGGGCGCTGGGTCGCGGTGCTGGCCACCGTGGACACCAAGGGGGCGGAGGCGGACTTCCTGCGCGGGTGGTTCCGCGAGCGGGGGTGGGAAGCGAAGGTGGTGGACATCGGGCTGCGGCCGCCCCCGGGGGACCTACCCCCCGCAGACGTCCCCCGGGAGGAGGTGGCACGGGCCGCGGGCGTGGATCCCGACGAGCTCGTGCGCCTGCGCCGGGACCGGGCCCTGGCCGCCATGGGGGAAGGGGCCGGGCGGGTGCTGCGGGCCGCGTACCACAGGGGCGAGCTGGCAGGCGCCCTTGGCATCGGCGGCAACCAGGGGACCGCGGCCGCGTGCATCGCCCTGCGGGGGCTTCCCCTGGCGGTGCCGAAGGTGGTCGTGTCCACCGTGGCCTCCGGCAACCTCCGGCCGTACGTGCAGGCCAGCGACGTGGCGGTGATGTTCTCCGTGGCGGACTTCCTGGGAGGCCCCAACCGCATCACCCGGGCAGTA
>FWWM01001860.1_pt1 | contig 61179 bp, 67 predicted proteins | sample 2228351 | NCBI WGS metagenome assembly FWWM01 (sample SAMEA103939774, study PRJEB20133) | metagenome
GTGATGATAAAGAGTAGGGGGAGCTTGTGAGGCTCTTTAAAAGGGCTTTGTAGTCCATCACAGCCCCCGGATAGCCAGCACCGCCGTCCCAGAACCCCCCATAGAGCCCTCCAGATGCTCTGTAGCTGTAGAGATAAGCGTCTCCCCCCTCGATACCCTTACAATCATCTAAATAGATCACAACCCCCATGCCCCCTCCACCGCCGCTCGATATGTTGCCCCTATTGGCAAGATCCCCTGTTATCTGTATATCGTCTCTACATATAATCGGGTTGCCCCCACCTATATATTCTGCATAGAGCTTGCTCCCAGCACCTCCCAGGCCTTTTGACGAGAGGGTTCCGTTTATCACTATCGTGTCAGCAACAATTATCCTCGTAACCCCAACGCCCCCGATAGCCTCTACTCTAGAGACGCTGGTGGCTGCGTTGAACAAAGTGCCCGTGATCCTTATCGCCACACCGACCTCGCGGGGCCTGGGATCCGCTGTGTATAGAGCAACCCCATCGCCTATCACCAGGCTTCTAGCAAACATGATCCTAACCTGACCCTGGCCCTCATCCCCGGAGAACCAGCACCTATAGATCCCCTGATATCGGTACGAGCTATAGTCACACACAACACTATCACCGATCCTGAAGATAGACCCCCACCACCAGCTCGGGAAAGAGCTCCGGGACACCGCTATATCGCCCATCTGCCTAGCCACTGCTAGGAGAGGAGAGGCCCAGAGATCGCTTGAGACAGGGTTCCAACCAGTGTTGCTTGCCACACCCTCCCCTCTATATATGAAAACATTGCCCCTCGAGGTGAAGGCTATTAGATATGCAGAGCCGCTTGAGACAAGGCTAGCTAGATCCCCGCTGAGCAGTGTTGCCAAGGCCCCGGGTTTCAGGCTTATATCAACCCCAGAGCCGTAGAGGATCGATGATGTGTTTGCAACAACTAGATAGATGATCCTAGAATCTGTGTTTGAGTAGGCAGCAATAGATCCCGAGGGGTCTTGGCGGAACCCTATAGCCTCTCTAGAAGCCTCTAGATAGCTCCTAAAAGCCTCCCTATAGATCTCGCCCTGCCTAGCTAGATTGATAATAGCTACGGAATAGAGGGAGGCGAAGATAACCAGGATTATAGACATAACAATAGCGCTGTAGAGAGAAGCCTCACCCCTAGCCAACAACCTCAACAGGGATCACCCCCGGGGAGCTGGCAACTATGTAGAGAGGCCTCTCAGAAAGATCCATTGTTGTTAGGGAGCCGGCGGGAACATCGATCGAGATGCTTGAGAGAGAGCCGTTATAGAGGATCAGGCCAGAGGCCTTGAAACCAGCATAGCCATAGTTAATAATAACAAGATGCCACGAAGAGCCATTAGCAACAGCATAAGCCCTAACAAGAGCTGGAACCTCGATAGAAGGCTCTCTAGAAGAAACATCGAGAGAGCCCTTAACAAGAGCAACACCTATGGGAACAACTATAGCCAGCATAACCATAGAGGCAACAAGGTTCGAAAGACCAGAAGCCATAGAGACCCCATGAAAAGGAGAGGCATAAATAAAGGGAGAGACAGAGCCGAAAATAACCCCCGCCTAGAGCATGGCTTTCAGCTACCCGTTTGAGAGGCATCTCAACCCGAGGTATTTCAGCCCAATATCATAGCCCCAACATCTCTATCTAGGACCATGTTGCCCCTTGTTACCGCTATTCTTAGGCGATCTTGAGTACTTTTATCTTCTCCCCCTCACCTCAACACAGATCATCGAGGAAACATATCCCCATATCCTCTTACCGTTAAACGGTTTCTGCTAGAGCTATATGCCCCTGAAACCTTGACCAAATATATCTCTGTTCTATCTCCCCATAAGCATCAAAGATCTCTCTGAGAGCTGCTCTACCATCTATTAACATATCCCCCGAGCACAGCTGCCCTCTCAAGAGTCTTCAGCCGCTTCTCCAACGATCCTCCTTATAGATACATGGTTAAGGGACCATATAGATCCCCAACAGCACATAGGGTAATTAACTGTTACTAGAGTGATTAGATTCACCAACAATGCTGAAACAGTCTCTATATAGTCTCCATACTTGATTAAAGCCCGGCGTTTCGAGGATCTTGTGGAGCCTTGAAATCCCCCCTAGGAAGGTTCCACACATAGCCCTTGGAGATGAAGATATGCTTACAAAGAATCTTTCTCAACATTACCTCTGAGGTGAGCACAAATATATCCAGGATCTTCCCGTAGAAGGCCTTATCTTTAAACCCAAAGCTCATCTGTCATAGAAGGACTTGGCATAACCACCGATCTCATTGGCATTAGCGATATACCTCATAGGCTCTAAGCTTAAGCTTAACATATAGCCTATCAAGGATCGGGGCTATGGCTAGAGCAACAGCAGAGCCAGCGAGAGAACCCCTATATTTAGAACTCCATAGCAGCCCTAACAGCCCCTGCCACAAGATCCTTAGCGCCCGAGCCTTAACACCCATGCCGACGGCTACATAGAAGATCTTCCCAGGATCTCTGGCCTCCTCAGCATTAACATAGACAGCAAGCCCATCATCGAACCAATCGCCAAACATCCTAACAGCCTCTAAGAAAAGCCTACTCTTACCACAGCCCTCAGGGCCTGGGCTAGTATAGATGCGTCGAGCTGCTGGCGCTATAACCCCTAGTCTTAGCAAGCCCGCCCACCCTCTCGACAAAGGGTGCTTAAACCCGCCACATCGTTTTTCTCAATGCTTTCTTTCAACATCTGCTAGAATAAACACCGTATTGAGGGGGGTTGATAGAGCTCACTAGATCATTAGAGAATCGTGGTGGTGAAAGAGACAAAGCCTTTCTAAAAGCTACTCCTCAGGCCTTGGATAAATGATCTCAACGCCTATCTCAGAAGCTATTGCCTTGATCCTTTCGGGGTTCTTGTCATGTATGAAGGGGGAGATAATCATAACCTTATCGGGCTTCACACCCTTAACCCTTCTATACAGCTCGGCCTTCTTAGCAACAAGATCAATATCGGATCTCTTAACAACCGCGGTGATCTCAACGAGAAAGACCTTGTTATCAGACACCACAATATCTATCTCAACCTCCTCAGGCCTCCCATACACATAGCCATCAACATCAGTTATAACAATGTGCTCAACCCTCCAGCCGATCTCTGAGAGGATCTCCTTGACACCCTCTCTATAGACAGACTCGTTAACCACACCCAATCTAACACCAAGCGCCGAGAGAATGTTGACCAGCCTGGCCTCAAACCTCCTGAGATCCTCCTTAGTAGCTATTCTCAGCTTCTCTAGATCATCCTTAGTAGCCATAACACCCCCTCAGCTCAGAAACATCTGCTCCCAATCCCTCGGTCAAGGTATGCCAGTAATATATTTGCTGCAGGGCTCATATATTATCGCTATTTTTACCGCTTCTCAACATCTAGCACTATTTCTCAGCTTTCCGCTAGTGGAAAGTATATAGGCTTTTATGTATACCGTTTATAGGTAGGTGCTAGCAGGGCTTGAGTGATAAGAAAGGTAGCAGTGCTGATAAGGTGTTCGAGGCCAGGTCTCCTCTGAGCAAGAGCTACAGGGGTATTATGATAACCTCTAGGACGAGGATCTCTATAGATGATTCCAACCCTATTTTTAACAAGCTTATCGATCACGCTGCCTCTGTGCTTATCGAGAGCGAGGCTGATGACAACGAGATGAGGATCTTCAAAACCTCTCTTAAGACATCTAAGCTCGATGAAATAGATATCGAGGGAGCCTCGGCATATGCGCTCACAAGGTTCTTAACAACTGTTGCGCCCCTTGTTATAGGGGAGATTGAGGAGGAGGGCTTCGGCATAGCCCTAGCCTTTGTAGAGGCCTCTGGCAATGAGCCCAGGGTTGTTGCTCTGGGCGTTGGTGCTAATAAGTGTCGCTACAACTGCTCAAGGATCGTTGTTAGAAACATTGTCGCCGTGATCACTTCTAAGAATCTCGAGGATAGGGAGAAGAAGAGGGGAGTGGTTATAGATAGTGTGGACAAGGCCTATAAGGCTCTAAACAGCGCCACAGTGATCGATTTCCTATCGAGCCTTGGCTACATGAGCAACGATATAGTAAGAACACCTATAGCAGTGTATATAGCTGGGAGTGAGAGGGGTGAGAGCGAGGGGGCGGAGGTTGTGATTAGAGAGGGTATGGAGACCTTTGTGGTTAAGCTGCCCACAAGATCCCCTGAGTGGAGCCTCTCAATGTTCCCCGAAAAGCTTGTATCGGATCTAGAGACCCTGATTGTGAAGCCCATAAAGATGGGCTATAACTTCGCCCCCAAGGGATTGATACTCATGGGGCCTCCAGGCGTTGGCAAGAGCGTTTTGGCGGAGGCCATAGCACGTTCTCTTGGAAAGAAGGTCGTGGATCTCAAGCCCTCTGTCTATAGGTCTATGTGGTACGGCATGACAGAAAAGATCCTTGACAAGATCCTTAAGAACATAGCTAAGAGAACAGACGTAGCCCTGGTGATAGATGACGCCGAGTTCCTGCTAAGCAGAACAATGGCTGTCCACGAGGTTCATATAAGCGAGATCTCGTTGATACTCAACTTCCTCCAAAAGAGCACAAGGCCTCTAACTATACTTACATCCAACAGCCCCTCGCTGATAGACCCAGCGATACTGAGACCAGGGAGGATAGATATAGCGGTGGTGATAGGCTACCCAGACAGAGAGGCTAGAAAAACAATAGTGGAGAATCTTCTGAGAAAATACAACTCACCAAGGGATGAAAAAATAGTAGAGAGTCTCGCGAGGGCGACGAGGTGGATGAGCAATGCAGAGATAGATGCCATGATAAGAATGGCTCTGTCAAAGGGGGATGGGGTGATAACAGAGGAAACAATAGACTGGGCTAGAAAGAAATTCAGGATCGACTACAACGTAAGAGCTTCGGAGCACCAGTTCCTAAGATGGAGCATATCCCACATGCCAGGCCTAGTTATATCATACATACCCCAAGACCACGAGATCTAGAGATAAGATCTGGTCCCCCAGATCTCCTCACCACCAAATAGAGAGGCTCTATCCATAGAGTTTGTTTATCTAGTTCTGGGGCGAACCACGCTATTCGATCCAAGGCCTAAGACCAGCTGAAAAGATCTCTTCGACTGTGGGGACATTCTCGAAGAGCTCCAAAGCTCCATAGACCAGCCACTAACCATTCTCACAGGGATCAGAATGGTTGGGAAAACATCCATAGTAAATACCTTTCTAACGAGATCGATATTCCGTCTACCATAATAGATCCTAGGGAGTTGAGGGAAAACCACGGCTATAGAGATCTATTTTTATTCTATCCAGAACTTTCTCCTCAAAGATCAATTTAGAGAGATACTACAACGCGTGAGAGGCGTTGGAATAGCTGCTTCGAGGCGGAGCTCCCGTGGAGAGTAGAGATGCTGCTTCTCTCTTTGATCTATTTGATAGTTAGCGAGAAAAGAGCCATAATAGCCTTCGACGAGGCCCAGGCGCTCAGAGGCCCTAGATCTAGATTCGTTCTCAACGCCCGGCACATGCCCATGACTATGATAAAAACCTAACCAGGATCCGAGGCAGGGCTTCTCAACAACTTCCTAGGCCTGGATGATGAGAATCCACAGTTATAAGCAGGCATGTTAAGCTGATCGAAGTTGGAGATTCACGAGAGAGGGGTGAAGAGTCTCTAGAGTTTCTTAGAGGGGCTTTAGAGGGCTGGGCATAAACGCACCCAAAGATCTGCTGGGAAGAGCTGTAGAAGCCTTCGACAGCATCCTGGCTGGCCAACATATTTTGGAAGAACATATTTTAAGGGCATGGGCAAAATAGATCTAGGTTAATAGGGGGAAAGCAGTAAAGCTAGCTATAAATGAGCTGAGAAAGATCGTTAGGAGCGGGGAGAAGCTACGCCCACACCCTCAAGACAATAGCCCTTGGAGCCGGCAGCTGGGGCAAAGTGAAGGACTATGTCGAGAGGATCGAGAGGGCTACTGTGTCGAAGAGCAGCATAAGCAGTATAGTGAACCTAGAGGATATGGGCGTAATAAAGAACCTCGAATCCCTCGATCCGATATATAGAAGAGTCTCTGCAAAGCTATAGATCCCCCATACCTATCGATCCATTATATATCGATCCATTATAGCAGAATGCCGCTTCCCCCAAAACGGGGAGAAATCGAAGCTTCTCTATATAGCTACTCTACACACTTCCATACACCACGAAGCTGGGGAAGCTACTGAGCAGTGATTAAAAGCTCATAGCACGGAACCCCCGCTAGAATGATATCCCTATGCTAAGAACACATAGCTTCTAGGCTAGGGATGGAGGAGCAACAGCCCCTGAGCCGTCTTTATATTTTTTACCCCCTCGTATATTTTAATATGTGGGGCCCGGGCCCTGGGAACCCCACCCCCGATGACGTTCACACATAGGTTGCCAGGGTCTGGGCCCCGCTTATCCAGAGGCTCGGGATCTTTTGTACGGGTTGTTTGTTGCTAGATATGTGCTTTTATTCCTATTAAGGGGGTTTAGAATATAGGCGTGGGTTCTTGAACACATGTCCTAAGAAGATGATCAACGGGCCCTGTGGCGGGTATAGGGGTGCTTTGTGTGAGGATGAGAGGCTCAGCTGTGTCTGGATCTCTGCTTATTACTCGGCCCTCAAGAGGGGAACCCTTGAGAAGATGTTCACCCTCAAGCTTGATCCTGGTTTTAGGGTTAACAACTACTATCCCGTTGCTAGAAGACCTCGAAGAGCTATTGAAAAGATCCTCAGTGGCGGGGCTTTTCTAGTCTATGAATACACCCCCAAGCCCTATTCAAGCCCCCTAAATATTCCACAGGATCTCAAAGAGATCTCCTCTGTATACGATGGCGTCGACTTTGTCGATAATCCAGGCGGATACCCTATCCCTAGCCCCCTGCCCTATGCATCTATAGCTAAGAGCCACTATAGGGATATGCATGTAAGCATACAGCTAACCGCAAGGAATAGGGATAGAAACCAGATAGCCTCAGAGATCCTCGCAGCATCTCTGGCAGGGCTAGACGCTATAGTAGCAACGACTGGGGATCTGGATGATGGTGGAAAGGGGGTCTGGGATCTAGATGCGCCCAGGATAATCTACCTGGCAAGGCTAATACTAGATCTAGGGCTAGACCACATGGGCAGAAAGATAGGCCTGGGCGGCGAGGGCATGGCGATAGCGTGCTCGGCCAACATAAATGCTGAGCCCCTAGAGCCCGAGGCATTGAAGATCAGGGTTAAGAGGAGAGCCGGGGCAGAGATCGTTATAACCCAGCCTGTGTTCGACCCCGAGAGGCTCGATAGGTTTAGAAAGCTGGTGAGACAAGCGTTGGGGGGAGAAGAGATCCCAATAATAGTTGGGATCATACCGGTGATGAGCAGAAAAATAGCCAGCTTCTTCCAGAACAAGGTTAGCGTAAAGATCCCCGAGAAGATAACAAAGATCCTCTCGAGCGAACGAATAGACAAAGAAGAGCTGCTCAAAACAAACATAGAGGTTCTGGAAAAAATAGCCGGAGAGATCTCCCACAACGCATTCTACATCTCAGCATTCGGAGACCATAAGCTGGGCTACAAGATAGGGATCTCAATAAGAAAAACAATAACATAGATATCAAAAATCGATCTAAAAACCGGCTACAGAACACCAGCAAAATATATGGAAAACCAAACAAGCACATAGTGGGCCTGGGTGTGCAAGGACAGCTGAACCTCCGTAGCCTGTTAAGAGCTATACCGCGATGAACCCCGCGGTAGTTAGATAACCATAAATGCCGAGCCGTCGCCACAGGGTAGCGCCGTCTTCTTAGCGCTATGATCGTTTAACTTTAATATGGTTAAACTTATTAGTGGGCTTAACCATACATATGGGGTGATGATATGGATAAGGTTTCTTTTGAGGTTAAGGTTAGTAGAAAGAGGCTTATCTCGATCCCGAAGGCAGCTGCGGAGGCTATAGGGATTAGCGAGGGCATGAGGGTAAGAGTGATAGTGGATAACGGTAGGCTTATAATAGAGCCTGTGAGGGACGCTATATGGTATGCCCTCCACGGCCCAAAGATAGGTTATATAGGTTTTGAGGATCTCGAGGGGGAGAGCCTACGTGAGCAGGAAAGGCTTAAAGATCCTGCTTGACACATCTTTCATACTCCCAGTACTTGGTTTCAAAACCAATGATATTATTATGAACACACTACCGCTACTAAGATCATGTGAAGCCTATTATAGCGATCTAAGCATTCTGGAAGCCATGTGGAAGATCTCAAAAATAGCTAAGGAGAGAGAACAGGTTAGAGTGATACTAGAGGGCGCCGAGCTACTGAGAGCCACATTCAAACACGCGGGGATCGATGGCAAAGCCATAGAGATCGCTATAGGTCTTTATCAGAGGGGCCATAGGGATCTTATAGATGCTATGCTCTACGGGATCTCTGTCTCCAGCGGGCTCAAACTCCTAACGATCGATAAAGAGCTGAGGAGCTTCATAAAAAGTAACGGTCTAGAAGATATCCTGCTCCACCCAGAAGAGCTTGCTAAAGCCCTGGGCAGCTAACCTTAACCTCCAGGCCTGTAGCTGCCCCTCTATCAAGAAAATAGATGGGAGGGGCTTTTGGTACAGGGCGCTATAAGTACTTTTTAACCACCTATATATTGATCAAGCTTCTTAGCTCCCAAAACCTCGGCGTGGAGATCTTTCAGCGATATCGCCCTCGAGAGAGCCTCCTCATCGATCTTGTAGTTGCTGCCTTTGGTTTCTTTGAGGGCTTCTATGGGAACAAGCTTCCAGCCCGTCACGTTCACAATCTTCACTGCTATGTATGCCTTTCCACCAGATCTTTTTATGAATTCTCGGAGCTTCTCGACCTGCTCGCCCTCTATATATATCGGCTCCTCCCTGATCCTCGTCTTGACCTCGAATGCATAGACCCTTCCAGATCTTATTGCAACTAGATCTGGGTATAGGAGCCTCTTAGCCTTAGCACCGCTTGCAGGGCCCCTCACAACGGCGAAGCCCATCTCCCAGAGCTTTAGAGCAAGATCCCTTTCATGCTGGATCCCAGCCCTGCCTCTCCCGGGCTTTCTCCTCTCTCCGCCCAAGAGCTACTCCTCTAACCTGAGTCTAACGTTGATCCCGTATTGCTTTTCAAGCTTTCTCTTAACCTTAACGAACTTCTTCCCAATGCTCACAGCGTTATCCCTGCTAACGCTTATCCACAGCGTGTCGCCTTCTAGCGAGGCCTCAACACCTGGTAGGAGTCTCTCCACCTCGCTCAATAGCCTCGCCTCTGCAGAGCCCGCCCCCCTCGATAGTCTGAGCCTCCTCACAGGGACTACTATTGTCTGCTCGCCAAACGTGTAGATCTCGTATTCAAGCTCCCCTGATAAATAATCCCTAACCTCTACTACGGGCCTTGCAAGCTCGGCTTCTCTCAACCCTGTTGGCAGCTTTACGGTCATGCTCACCTCATATGCCTTATCCACGTTGCCCCTGTTAATATAGATCACTGTATCAACTATGCTCGGGACCAAACCTAGATCCACCCTCCTCAAAAGCCTCTGAACAGCATCTATAGGCGATGCAGCGTGCACAACACCAACCATCCCTATCCCAGCGAGCCTGAGATCTATGTATAGGTTAAAGTCAGGATCATCTCTCATCTCGTCGAAGAAAGTATAGTCAGGCCTGCTTAGAAGCAATATATCGTGAAGCTCCTCAGCACTGGCATACACCTTAGAATACTGGGAAGCCTCTCTAGAAAGCCTCATATCCCTAGGGCTCTCTATAGTCTTCACAACCCTCCCCATCTTCATATAGTACTCAGCAAGGGCCCTAGCAAAAGTGGTCTTACCCATCCCCGGAGAGCCCGCTATCAATATACCCTCAGCCCTCTCCAAAAGCCTCTTCAAAAGCTTCTCGGGAAGCCTGTAATCCTCAAGCCTAGGCCTAGCAATAGGCCTTGTAATAGTGATCTCGTACCCATCCCCCAGAGGAGGCCTCACAATAACCACCCTGTAGTCACCGAGCTGCACTATAGTAGAGCCCCTCCTATCACTCTCAACAAACCCCCCGTTCCTCGGGCTCTGGGCAGCCTCAAGGATCTCCCTGGCTATTCTCTCAACATCCTCTCTGGCCATAGGCTCTTCCCTCAGCTTAACGAAGTACCAGTTTCCAGGAGACCCCTTCTTAGCCCTGGGAGGGGCTCCCTCTTTTAAATGTACTGACATTGTCTCGCCGTCGAAGAACCCCTCTATAGATAGGCCAGAGTATTTCTTCCCAACCTCTATAACATCGATACCCATGGCCCTCGAGGCAGAGGCCTGAATAGGATCGGCTGTGATTATCTTACCACCAACCTCGTAGGCGTATCTCCTCACAACCTGATCCACACCCTGATCAGATCTAGCTCTGGGGTGGTCAACGATCACAAGCTCTATAACACCCTGATCAGAGAGCCTCCTAAGCCTAGAGATCTCGTCGAGACCGGCAGAAGCTATGGTGCTCCCCTCCCTAGCAAGCCTGGCCAGCTCCTCAATAACAGGTATTATTACATGTATCTTGCCCCCTATCTTTCCATCCTCAACAAGCTTAGAAACACCCTCCTCCATCAACGCTGTCAGATCGGCAACATATATCTCCTCAAAAGCAGCCCTAACCATCACACATCATTCTCTTCTATAAAATCTATGTTAAAGCGAAATATGAGCTATTATGAACACACATCTAGCCACGATCCTATCTCCTTCCCGAGAGAGGCTTCGACGACATAGAGGTATTATCCTTTGTTCCTATCATAGAATGTGTAGCTATATAGCGATTCAGATCAAGAGACGCGGCTTCTCTCTAAGAGCTCGAAGCCTCTGCAACACCACGATCACTAGCATCTATTGCTACCGCCTCAATACCCTTGCTCTCTGAACCATCTTCTCCAGCCTCCCCGATCCCCACCAGATCTTCTAGAGAGCCGCCCCTCATCAAGATCTCTAGCACCCTTTTACCCACCTCTGATAAGGTGTACAGCTTATAGTTATTTCTGCTATGAACCACACTCACAATACCGAGAGCCTCGAGGGTGTGAAAGGCCCCGAGAACCTCGTATCTAGGCAACCCTGTCTTTACAACGACATCCGAGGGGGCCAGAATATTGTTATCGAGATGGGATAGTATTGATAACAGCTTAGCCCTCGAATCCATTGCAACACCATATCTACTATCAAGCCCCACTGGCTTAAAAGCTATACCACCAATCATTGGAGCAGAGAGAACCACACAGCCAGGGTTTTCGAAGCCAGGGTGTTATATCTATATGCGCTGTAGCGAGAACTCCTAGGAGGGGTCTCTCCCATATCTTCCCCTTTAGAGCCGCGCCACCGCCCTCTTCGGCGCATGCCTCCACACATTTCTGCCCTCACAGCATGCCTAGCTATCTTTAGATCCCCAGCCCCCGCCCCCAGGTGTCTCTATCACAACCTCGTCCCCGGCCTCAAGGTCGGCTGTGAATTTGCCGGGCATGGCTATCTCTCTACCATCTCTCTTCCTTATAGTGATCCTTCCTTGTTTACCTGGCTCTCCTCCCCAGAGGCCCCACGGAGCCCTCCTAATCCTCTCAGCCATTACGGAGATCCTCGCGGGGCTGAGCAGCTTAAAGGCTCTCACTATGCCGTCACCGCCTCTGTATTTTCCTCCCCCACCGCTCCCCTCCCTGATCATATATGCTGTGTAGATCAGTGGATATGTTCTCTCAGCAACCTCTATGGGCGTGTTCATAGTGTTGGTCATGTTGACATGCACCCCCGAGACCCCGTGCTTCCCAGGCCTTCCCCCAGTGCCCCCGCCTATGGTTTCGTAATAGGCCCAGTAACCTCTAACAGGATCATTACCGCCTATCATGACATTCATCATAGTCCCAGAACCAGCTGCAGGAACCCTTGTGGGGATTGATGCTGAGAGGGCTCTGAGAACAACATCTGCCACCCTTTGCGAGGTCTCCACATTGCCCCCGGAAACCGGGGCTGGTTTTACTGGGTTCACCAGACTGCCCTCGGGAGCCTTAACCTCTACTATGCTGTAGAAGCCCTCGTTCACAGGCACCTCGCCTTCCATCAGGCTCCTTATAGAGAAAACTGTTGCAGCGTATGTGACGCCGTATACAGCGTTATAGGGGGCCTCGATCTGCTTGCTTGTGCCGGTGAAGTCAGCGGTTATGCCATCGCTTCTCACCTCTAGCTCCACCCTTATCACAGGATCTAGATCCTCTCTCTCAAGCTCTAAATAGTCCTCTGCCTCGAAAACCCCTCTACCCCAGCTCGAGATCCTCTTCATCGCTATCCCCCTCCCATGCTCTATTACCCTCTCCCACGCGCTCTCAACAACCTCGACGCCGTATTTATCTATAAGTTCCAAAACCCTCCTAACACCAACTATGTTTGCAGCGATCTGTGCCTTGGTATCCCCCTCGGTCACCTTAGGCGTCTTTGTGTTCGACACTATCAAGCCCAGGATCTCGCTATCTATCAAGCCCCCCTTAACGATCTTGACGGGGGGTATTATGAGGCCCTCCTCATATATAGTTCTCGCGAGAGGGTTCATGCTACCGGGCACAGGGCCTCCCACATCCACCTGGTGGGCTTTGTTAACAACATATCCCACAAGATCTCCTTTGTAATATATTGGCGCAACTACAGTTACATCGTTTAGATGAGTCCCAGAGATATAGGGATCATTGAATATGATCATATCCCCCTCCCCCAGATCGATCCTACGGTCTCTGAGAAACCCCACAATGTTCCCCACACAGACCCTGAAAGACCCCAGATGAACCGGTATATGCTCAGCCTGGGCAACTATGTGGCCATCTCTATTAGCTATGGCACAGCTGTGATCCATCCTCTCCCTTATATTGGGAGAGAATGCGGATCTCTTGAGAGCAGCCCCCATCTCCTCAGCTATATAGACAGTTGCTTTATACACAATCTCCCACGAAGCCATAGGGATCACCAGATCTTCTCGACCACGAGCTCGCCATATATACCGACCCCCACGACCCAACCATCCGGGATCACTGTTGTGGAGCCATATTCATCGATAAGCACAGGCCCCTCTAACGAGACCCCTACACCGAGATCCTGCCTAGAGTAGACAGGGGTTTCAAGCCATCTGTCACTTATATAGGCCTTTCTATATCCCCTAGGACTGGGTCTCCCTGAGCCGGTTGGGGGCTGGAGCCTCGGCTTCACCCTCTTGATTATCGCGAAAACCCTTATGGTCACAACCTCAACAGGGCTATCGATCTTAAAGCCATAGGTTGCTAAGTGCCTCTCCTCAAAAGCCCTAGCTATATCCCCTACCGATGCCTGCCTGCCCACGGGAACCGTGATCTCCCAGCCCTGGCCTGAGTATCTCACGTCTGCATACCTTACAAAAAGATCCACATTGCCGAGCCTCTCGAGAAGCCTTTTCTCAAGCTCTCTAAAGGCGCTCTCAACATCCCTTGGGAAAGATGCTCTCAGCTCGAACCTCCAGTCAGCCATGAGGAGGCCGAGGGCGCTGAAGGCTCCTGGAAACGGGGGTATAACGATCTTCTTTATGCCCATCTCCTCAGCGATCCCCACGGCGTGCTGTGGGCCTGCACCGCCGAAGGCGAATAGGGTGAATTCAGAGGGATCTAGACCTCTCTCCACAGTGACCAGCCTTATGGCCCTAGCAGCCTCTAGATCTGCTAGCCTTATAGCCTCTGCAGATACCTCATATAGATCCCCGAGCTTTGAGAGACCCTTCAAAGACTCATCCTTATAAAGCCTCATAGCTCCCCCAAGTAGGGATTCGCCAAGCCTCCCCAGCACTAGGTTGGCATCAGTTATGGTTGGTTTGGAGCCTCCTCTTCCATAGCACATGGGCCCTGGATCTGATCCGGCGCTGAGAGGGCCTACCCTTAGGGCGCCCGCCTCGTCTCTCCATATGATTGTCCCGCCCCCTGCAGATACCTCGGCTAGATCTATGAATGGGAATCTAACGGGATACCCAGAGCCCTTAACGATTCTGCCGTAGTTAGCCTCGCCACCAACCTCGTATTCCCCTGTTATCTCTATCTCCCCATCAACTATTGTTCCAGCCTTAGCTGTGGTTCCCCCGATATCTAGGCTAATAACCCTCTTCTCACCGATCATTCTGGCCAGCTCCGCCGCAGCAACAACCCCTGCCGCAGGCCCGCTCTCTATGATCTGGACTGGTCTCTCTACAGCCTCTCCAGTGTCGATAAGGCCGCCGGAGCTCGACATTATATATAGCTTAGGGCTTCCAAACCTTTTAAGACCCTCCTCGAGAGATTCTATATATCTAGAGGCTATGGGCATGAGAGCCGCGTTAACCACAGCTGTAGATGTTCTCTCATACTCCCTGGGCTCTGGAGCGATCTCGTGGGATGCCACAACATATCTAAAGCTCTTGGCAAGAATAGACTTAACAGCGATCTCGTTGGAGGGATTTATATATGAGTGGAGGAGGGAGATCGCTATGGCATCTACAGATTCCCTAGAGATCCTCTGGGCTATCTCAACAACCTCCCCAGGATCTGGTGGCATAAGCACCTCGCCGGATGCCGATACCCTCTCCCCAACCTCGAACCTAAGCCTTCTCGGAACTATCGGCCTCGGCTTCTCAAAGAACTGATCATATAGCCTCGGCCTATTCTGCCTACCTATCTCCATAACATCCCTAAAACCCCTAGTAGTGATCAAAGCTACCATGGGGATCTCGAGACCCACCTGGCCTCTCAAAGCATTCGTAGCTATCGTTGTTGCGTGTATAACCTCCACCACATCCCCACCGATCATCTCGAGCCCCCTTATTACGGTCTCCTCCGGCCTCTTCGGATTGGTGAGGGTTTTAAAGGATCTCACGTACCCCTGGTCATCAACATAGACAAAATCCGTGAAAGTCCCCCCAACATCTACAGCGACTCTCACAATCGATACCCCAATATTACCCAGGACATGGTCTTTATATTATTCATAGAGCTATATCTTCACGAGCTCCACCATACCGCATGACTCCAGGATCACGGCCCTATCCATGTGGATCATATGGATATATCCTCTTCTAAGCCTTATCCCATCGCCATAGAGATCAACCTTAGATCTTACGGGAACCCTGCCATAGGGATCCACTGGATACCCCCTCAAGATCTCTGAATAGCTCTCAACAAGACCCCCAACGATCTTCAAGATCTCTTTGTCAAAAGAAGCACCTGGATCGAGACCCTTGAGGGCTTTAAAGAACCTGAGCCTAGCCAGAGATCTTGAGGATCTCTCTAAAACATCCTCGAACCTTTTACACACATCCTGCTCCCCACTTCTAGAGCACCACGAAAGGATCCTAGAGATCTTATCCACCTCATCGGAGATAACTGCAGAACCTATCTCCAGGATCTTTTTCGACATAGCCTCCTCCTCAAGGATCCTGCCGAGCTCCATAGCAGCACCAAAAAATATCTGCAGAGGATTGATTAATTAAACCCGCTGTGCGTGTTCTGTGAAATATCTGCTTAAAAAAAGCTATCCAAAGAGGGCTGCGAGGCCCTGCTCAAGCTCCTCCTCACTGACCTCCTTCTTCTCCTCTTTCTTCTCCTCCTCAGCCGGCTTGGCCTGCCTCTCCTGCTGAGCCTGAGGTGCCTGGGGCGCTGGGGGAGCCGCAATAGGGGTTGGTGCTAGTAGTGCTGTTTTTATAACCTCATCTATGTTTATCTGCTTCACAGCAGCTACCAGGCTCTTTAGCCTTACCTCGTCGACCTCTATTCCTGCAGATAATAGGATCTTCCTTATATTATCCTCGCTAACCTCTTTCCCGGCTGAGTGGAGGAGTAGGGTTGCGTAGACATACTCTATATCTATTCACCTACTATAATCTAAATTGGGGGAATATAAGTTATTAGGGCTCTGTGCATAGCAAGCCCATAGCAACCAGATCTATATCTCTATGTTGGCATGCCTCTTCTCAAGATCCTCTTCTTTGAGGCCCAGCCTCTCCATAAGCTCCACAATAAGCCCATCAAGGAAAACCATCGCCGTGTCCTCGAAAAGAGTTCCCAGAGGGGCAAGGGGCTCGTGGATCCCTAGGATCTGTCTCATAAAGTAGTCCTCCTCACTAGCAACCTTAGTTCTTCCAGGCACAACCACGACCGCATCGCACAGCTGGGCTAGCGGTGAGTCTGGGAACGACGTGATCCCGAGGATCTTGGCTCCCACTGTTTTAGCAGCCTCTGCAGCTGTCACGATCAGCCTTGTTCTTCCAGAGCCGCTGATAGCTATAACTAGATCGCCCTTACCTATCGGAGGCACAATAGTGTCGCCCAGCACGTTGACCTGGTAGCCTAGGTGGAGAAGCCTCATAGCAAACGCTCTTCCCACAAAGCCGCTCCTGCCGGCCCCCATAACCAGAACCTTCTTCTTCTCTCTATGCACCTCTAGCAGCATAGATATTGCCCTTGATATCTGTTCGCTTGAGATCTTTTTAGAGGCCTCTAATATGAACTGGGCTATGCCGATCATAGTTCTTCTGAAGGTTTCGTAGTTATTCCCATATAGATCGATACGGGCTTTCTGCCTCGAAGATAAGTTATCCACAGCTTCCCTTGATATTGATGTTTAGAGCGCTTATATAGTAGAACACAGCTGGAGATCATTTGCATAGCGTTTATGTAAAACACACCTATCGATCCTCTAGCTGTGAGAACCACCACCAACCCTAGCCGTGGCGGTCATTCTCCTAAGCCTGGAGAGCCTTATATTGTGAACCACGAAGAACAGTATTATGCTTATCCCGGTAAGAGGCGCTGAGACCAGGGTTATACCCTGGATCCCTGTGAGGTCGTAGAGGGCCCTGAGCAGTAGAGATGTGTTTAGCAGCGCGTATGGAATATAGCTTGGCTTCGGAGCGATCCTAAGGCTGATCCCGGCATGGCTATACATAAGAATAGCATCTACGCCAAACAGTGTATTGAATATAAAGCCGAGAGCTATAGCATGGATAGCAAGATCCATGGGCAGGATCGCTACACCGCTGAGGAGAGGCATTGCCATAAAGACCACGCCCCCGAGAACAAGCCATGAGAATGCCGTAACTATATGTATAGCTGCATATCTAGCCATATAGCTTGGCACAATACCTCCCCCTGCTCCCCTGCCCAGGCTTGAGAGAAGCCCGAGATCTTTGAATGCGAGGGCCGAGCCGAGCACTATGAGGGCGCCGCCGATAATGGAGCTTATGTGGATCCTTGTGAATGAAGATATAACCACCCCTACTGCTAGCACTCCGTATCCTATCACCACCCCTCTATGGGAAGCTGGTTTGACGCCAGCCCGGTGGGGTTCTGTGAGGAGCGGTATATCTCTAGATTCAACAGCAACTATAGATCCTAGTGGGAAGATGAGGCTGGCTATGCTGATCTCATATATAGATGCTCCTCTTATAACTATCTGTAGAACCCATATAATCAATATGAAGAAGGTTATGATCGGTGTTAGCGTTAGGAGCATATTATAGTGGGTGGGTTTGAAGCCAAGCCTGCCGGGCTTTAGAAAGATCGAGGAGGCATATATGGATAGAAGCACCATGTTGATCGATACCAGTGTTAGGGAGGCTAGCCTCTCACCATAGATCCAGAGGATCACTGATGCCCAGAAAAGGGCTAGAAACAATAATCTATAATATATAGAGGCAACCCTGCCTGACCATTCGAACGATAGGAGAGCAAAGATCTCCACAGATATTAGTGAGAAGAGAAACCCATAGATCATTAAAAACCAGTGGAAGTCAATGCCTGGAAGACCCTCCCAAACAATATCGACCCCCTGGTATTTGAGCATCCAGAGAACCCCGATCACCCCTCCCAGGATCAGTGTCGCCATGCCCGAGAACATTATGGGCCTTCCAACACCTATGGGGTACAGCGATCTATCTGTCTCCAAAAGCCCCTTGATGAGTATATACCGTTATCTTAATATAGCCTCCACCTAAAAGCTTAGGTGGTTGTTGCTTCTAAATGCGAGATCTTTTAAGAGCCCGGGGTCTAGCCGCCGTAGCTAGCGCAGTAGTCCTCTGTCTCGCACACCTCTACCTCCGAGACACCCCTTATCCCCATGTTTCTGAGAGACTCATAGATCCACCTAGAGATCTCCTCGGCAGACGCTATACTTATCGGGAGCCTCACATTCTTGGCACCGCTCACCTCCACCTGATCCTCTGACAATATGTAGGAGTGATCCAGAGGCTCTAGGAGCTTGTTAACAGCCCTATCAAGATCATCTAGATCCATGACCCAGGGCGATGCCCCATCAGCACATACCTTGACCCTGACTAGATAGTTATGGCCATGTATATTTGAACATTTCCCGCTAAGGTTCTCTGGGATCCTGTGCCCAGCTATGAACCTCGACCTCACGCTAATACATGTTCTCAAACCCGGCATCTCGACAACCACCAAAGCATAGTATGTTGATAGAACTCATAAATACAGCGATTTCCCCGGATAAATATTGATCGCAACCCCTCTTAGCTACCCAGGGATTCTAAAGAGGCCATAGCTAGGGAACAAGATGATCCCAAAAACCCCTTAGATCTATTTCTATCGAGGCTATAAGCTATATATACAGAGCCCCCGGGCTAGTAGATGAGAAGCCAGGGCGGGGAGAGCCCAAGATAAACCTAGAATCACGTGTACCCTGGACAGAACATAGGCTGGATCATTATTGGCTGCTAAATCACAGACCCTTTGCGATGTTCTCTATCCCATCTATCCTAACACAGCCCGTGTTCTTCACCACAGGGGCTACCTTTGATAACACGTAATCGTGGAGAGGCTTCTCTATCCCGAGCCTATATAGGAATCTATATATAATGGGTATATTCATATATGCACCTGCTGCTGGTCTGTGCCCTCCCCCGCCCATCCCCAGAGCTATTAGTCTAACATCGCACCTCCCAGATCTCAGGCTTAGGGGGCCTGCTGGGTTTATTATCAATGCTATGTCACTGCTGCTTATCGAAATTATATAGTGTGCCAGCTGGCTTGTCGAGATCTCTTTATGCCTCTTAACCACCGATGCTAGGGAGACACCATCGATCCTGATTATCCTGACTATCTTCCCATAGTAGTTATAGAGCCTGAGCTCTTTATTGAAAAGCCTCTCAACGTATGGCTTGCCCCACTCTACGATGCTCTCAACGCTCTGGGAGCTGAGTAGGAGCTCTAGCAACAATCTTCTCCAGAGATCATCTCCTCTATACTTTGAGATCCTTAGGAGCCATGGGGACGCGGGGTCATGGAATCTCCACAGATCTATTGAGCATATTGCAGAGACAAGTCTATTGACAAAAGGATCTCTATGCTCTGATGAAGACGCAACCACGCCGGTAGCGCATAGAGATCTATCGATCTTTATTCTAGCCGTTCTAGAAAGCATGTTGAGAACCTCCTCATCCCACACATGGTGATCGTACCACTCCACCTCAGCACCTCTATCGCGGAACGCCCTGAGCATAACCCCGATCCTCTCGGCGCTGGCAACGCTGGGCGAGAGATCCGTTATAACGATCCTCTCCGCTGAATCGCCATAGAGATCCCACGCCTCCTCAACAGCGTATTCTAGATCATCGGGCTCTGTGAACAGAACAGCATATCTCTTTCCCCTAAGCCTGAGCCTTATATAGACTGCAGCGCTCCCGATCCCATCCATATCGGTGTGGGTTATTATAACGCTTACACCCTTACCATTCAAAGGCTGCTCAGCTCTTTAGATCACTGTGTCGATGCTTATAAGCATTAACTATGATCTATGGGGATCCCTATCCCTAGATCTCCCACTATATATATAGGAGGCTGCTTCAAAAACGATCTTAGCCCCAAGCATGGACGTGATCCCCGAGGGATCTGAGAGAGGGTTTATCTCAACCAGATCGAATCCAGAGACCCTCCCATCGATCACCTCGTATAGGAGATCCAATAGATCCCATGTAGCTATGCCATCAGGCTCAGGGGTCCCAGTGCCCGGGGCGAAAGAGGGGTCGAGAACATCTATATCTATAGATATGTATATATGCCTATGATTATCCATGAACCTCAGGATCCTGTTGGCAACAGCCCTCCTACCCCCCCTTCTAAATTCAAGAGTTGTTATAAAACCCACACCGCTCTTGGCAGCTGTCCTGAGCTCCTCCTTTGTGAAGGCCCTCACCCCTATTAACAATAGATTCTCAGGCCCCAGCAGATCTGCTATTCTTTTGGAGACACATGCATGGCTATACCTGCTGCCCATGAACTCCTCTCTAAGATCCATGTGTGCATCGAAAACAATAACACCAGTATTTTTTGGAAAGGCCCTCACAGATCCTAGAGATACTGTGTGCTCCCCACCAACAACTATCGGGATCCTGCCCTCGGACAGTATATCCCTAACCACAGCTTCTACAGCTTCTAATGTTCTCCCAGGGTCGCTGTGGAATACGGTGACATCGCCCTCATCATAGATCCCGATTTCCTCCATATCAACACTAGATCTGGGGCTGAAGAGCTCCAGGCTTCTAGAGTGTATCCTCAGACTATCTGGGGCAAATCTAGAGCCGGGCTTAAAGGTAGATGTGCTGTCAAAAGGAACGCCTATGAAGCTGAATATAGTTTTATCCCTGCCCCACTCATAGCCCCCAAAAGCCATTGGTTTTTTGAAGAGATAGAGCTCTTTTAAACCCACTGAGGAGGCACCTATCAGCTCTCCTGCTCCTCCTTCCTACCCACCAGGATCACTTCTCCTCCAGAGCTCCTCACAGACTCTATAGCCTTCTCTGTGGCGTATTTAACAATAACTCTCACCGGGGAGGAGATCCTGCCGGATCCCAGTAGCTTGTTATATCCATACTCGCCCAGATCTATCACAGCCATATTGCCCTCGACCTTGAGGCTGCCCGAGCTTCTGAGCTTATCGACAAGCTCCTCCAGCTGTGAGAGATTTATACCCCTTATCTCCTCCCAGTGCTCCGGGCCCCTCGGTGTAAAGCCTCTTTTTCCATACCACTCTGGGAAGTACTTTAGAACCCACATCCACTTATGCTTATGGAAACCGACAGCGCCCTTTCCACCCCTGCTCCCGGATTTTCTATGCTGCCCCACACTGCCCCAGCCCATGGTCCTCGATCTTCCCCTCAGCCTTCTACTCTTTCTCCTTCTCCTCACAACCATCTATATCATCCTCCTTATAAGATCATTTATCTCCTGGCCCCTATAACCCAGCTCCCCACCAGCCCCATATGGCCTCTTTATAGAGCCCTTAAATCCACCGCTTGGTGGGTGGAGCCTGAATATAGGCTTAACTATGTTATCGATCTTGTGGAGCATAACCTCACCCTTATAGATCGCCGATGCTAGATCCTCTATAGATTTATACCTATTGTTAGTAACCCTGGCTATATAATCATCACTCAAACGCCTATTACCAGGGGCCCTTCCCCTCTTTCTAAGAAGCTTGAGGAGAGATTCATAGCTGATCTCGCCCCACGTTATCCACATAGCTGCTTTCCTCAACATGCCCTGCACCCCGGGCAGGCTGTCGGGATACACTGTGGCGTGGAACTTCTTATAGAGCCTCAGAAGCTCCAGGGTCTTCTCAACATCGGGGGGCACGTCGACCCTTCCCCTAAGCCTTATTATAGCTAGGAGAGCCATCTCACCTACCCCACTCATTAACGGTAACAAATCTATAGGACTTCTTGAGGGCGTCGAAAACAGCGTAGGCAAAGTTGATCGTGGTTGATGTCTTGCCCCTGCTCCACGACCATATATCCCTCACACCAGCGTATTTTAAGATAACCTTAGCAGTATCACCCGCAACAAGCCCTGTTCCCTTCGGAGCTGGTTTAAGAACAACCTCAACGCTGCCAGCCTTACCCCTAACCTGGTATGGCACTGAGTGGGGCTCTGAGCATCCGCACTCAAAGCTGCCGCAACCCCTTCTCACAGGCACTATATTGAGCTTAGCATCAGCTATAGCTTTATCAACAGCTGCCCTAAGCTGCCTCGCCTTCCCAACACCCAGCCCCATGAAGCCGCTCTGGTTTCCCACAACAACAACCACCCTGAATCTTGTGATCCTGCCGGCGTCTGTCATCTTCTGCACCATGTTTATATCTATGATCTCGTGTTGAAGCTCCCTCCCAAGGAGAGCGTCAACTATCTCGGGCTCCTTTATCTTCATATTCATATCGAATATCTCTTTGAGAGACCCTATCTTCCCCTCCTTCACAAGCCAGCCAAGCCTTGTCCTCGGCCTCCACTCCTCAATAGTCTCTTGGGGCGATATTCTCTCCCCAAACTCCTCAGCGCTCATTAACCCTCACCTCTACACCTAGTTTTCTCCCAAGCTCTATTATTCTTGAAAATACCTGGTCGAAGTGCTCTGGCAGCTTTCTCGGGTCGAGCCCCCTGCCAAGGATCTCTGAGAACTGCCTCTTAAACCTCTCAGGATCTTTTGAGGAAAGCTCCTCAGCATATCTAGCTATATCCCCACCCCTGATCCTCTCCCAGCTGGGTAGCATCTCATCATCCACAGAGATCTTTAGCCCAGCATCTATAGCTCCTCTAGCAAGGGCATACAGCCTAGAGCCCTTAACGCTTGCATGGAGCCCTATATCTAGGGCAGCCTCTTCAACGCCCATTAGCCTCGCCTTGATCCCGAGGAGAAGCCCTGCTAGATAGGCTGCTGGGGTGTTTTTAGCCCCACCAAGCCACCCCAGCTTCTTAACAAGCTCCGAGGTGTGCACCGCTGCCAGCGTTATATCCCCTATAGGTGTTGGCCCTATGATCTGGGCTGTTATATATCTATTACTCTTTCTAACAACAAGTCTAACGGCTCTGGATGTTATATACACATATCTCTTATAATAGTTTGTCTTGCCCTCCCTTCTCCTCCTTCTAGGAACCCTATATGTTGGGCCTCTCGCCACCCGGATCAACCCTCCTTAATGATCCCCATTGTTTTAAGATAGGTTTTTATAGATGAGACGTCGCGGAAAGCCCCTCCCTTGATCTTTCTGTACAGTGCTCTGTAGAGCTTCGCATCTATAGCGCCCTTCTCTCTGAGGAGCTTGATATAGGCCCTCATCCTCCTAACCCTGTTGATCCAGTCGCTCTTTCTGTCAAGCCTAGCTCCGGCCTTGCCCTTTCTACTGCCATGCCCCCTTCTTCTGCCCTTCTTCCTCTTCTCATGAAGGATCCTCCACCTACCCCTACTATTCCTCGAAGGATCTATAGCATATATAGCACCATCCTCTATCAGGGCCTTTATCTCCTCTCTTCTAAAGGCCTTCTCTATATCCTCAAGCCTCTCAGGATCGAATCTAACGTTATTAACACCAACACCCATTATATCTGCTGCAAGTCTTTTCTGGAGAGAGAGATCCGGCATCTACCTCACCCATTAGCCACCTTAAAACCCTTCTCAACAGCTATCTTAAGCAGCTCCCCCCTCTTTCTAGAGCCAACGCCGGAGGCTATGTATATAATATGCCTCTTAGGATCGAGGCCCTCAAGATCCCTAGGATTCGCTATAACAACAGGCTCCAGCCCGCTTGGGTGTAGCCCTCTAATATCGCTCGGAGATCTATAGCCAACCTCAACCATAGGCGGGTAGCCCTTGATCCTGAGCCTGATCTTGTTATCCCTACCCTTCGGCTTAACCCATCTGGGGTTGTTCTCAAACTTTGCGAACTTCCACCAAAGAGTTCTTAGAAACACAGCCTTATTCCTCCCACCCATCCTCCTCCGGATCTTCCTGATCCTTCTTATCGTTGAGAGGATCTCGGCCCTTCTCCTCATAATATCTTCTAGAGACTCGCCCTGGCTCACCCGCCGATCACCTCCTTCTTATATATATAGATGCCATCAACAAAGATCCTCCTATCCTTGTCACGAATCTTGGTAGCAGCCTCTATATTAGCAGCTGTCTGAGCAACAGCCTCTAGATCGGGGCCCTCGACTATTATATCCCTATCCTTAACGCTAACCCTGACCCCAGGCAGGATCTTAGCAACCCTCACGTCCTGGCCCCCGAGGAACCTTGTTATCACAACCCTGTCCCTCTCCACACTAACCCCCATGGAGAAGTGGGTAAATATGATCTTGAGGTAATATCTATAGCCCTTAGTAACCCCTGTTATCATGTTCTCAATATGAGACGCGATCGTATATACCAGGGATCTCTCCCTCGACCTCCCCATATAGCTCCTCACAACAACCTCTCCGCTTTCTACAGAGATAGAGATTCCCTTAGCATGGGAGAAGTCCCTGGAAACCTCGCCCTTAGGCCCCTTAACCCTCACCAGCTTGCCCTCAACACTCACCTCAACACCACTGGGCACCTCAACCCTTTCCTCAAGCTTAACGAACCTTGCGATAGCGCCTCCCACATCCTGTCACCTCAATATACATAGGCTATGGCAACACCGCCTACCCTGCTTTCGATAGCCTCTCTATGGCTTATAACGCCTTTTGCTGATGTGCTTATAATAATGATCCCTATGTCTCTAGAGGGCAGATATCTCCTTATATGGGGAGGCATCTCAAGAAGATCCCTATAGCTGACGGGGTATCTGGGCTTTATAGCGCCCGCCCTGTTTATCCTACCGAGCAACTGGATCTTTATTTTCCCCCACCTACCATCATCTATATACTCGAACTCCCCTATGTAGGCGTACTTCTGCATAACCCTCAGCGTGGCTGCTATGAGCTTAGATGCTGGGTACACAACAACCTCTGTCTCGCTCCTCATCTCGGCATTGGTTATAGCTGTCAGAGCGTTAGCTAGAGGATCTAGAACCACCATGATCCCACCTACATATACACCCTAAACCCTATCGACCTAGCAACCTCTCTAAAGCACTGTCTGCAGAGATATATTCCGTACTTCTGGATAACAGCGTCTCTCGAGCCACATCTCCTGCATATCTGCACACCCCTGCCCATTTTTCTCTCGAACCTAGGCCTGTACTTGCCCATATCTCTCTCAGCCCCAGCTACTATGATATATTAACGTTATATTTAAGCGCTATAAAAATCATCGCCTCCTCCCTCGAAACCCTATGTCTCCTCGGAATACTAGATCTAGCCCTGCGCCTCCTCATAACCCTATAGCCCTTCCTCTCCATAGCTACGGAGACATCCATGCCAAAGATACCTATCTCGGCATCATACTTAGCCCCGGGGAGGACTAGATACTCTCTAATCCCTATCGAGAAGTTCCCATAATCATCGAAGCTTGAGGCCTTGACCCTCCATCCAACGCCCTCAAAAACCCTTCTAAGAAACTCCTCAGCATCCCTCCCCCTGAGGGTAACCATAGCCGCTATGTTCTCGCCCCTCTTAACACCAAACTCCCTTATGCTCCTCTTAGCAGCCCTGGGAACAGGTTTCCTGCCGGTCAGCCTCTCGAGCAGCTTCACGGCCCTCTGAAGCCTCTCACCGCTTTCCCCAACACCTATGTTTACAGTAACCTTTGCTATGTAGGGCATTCTCATCGGGTTCGACTTCCAGGACCCCAGGATCCCTTGCACCTTTTCTCTAGATATGATTTTGTAGAGCCCTTCCGGAATAGATTCAATCTCCAGCTTGAGATCCCCGCTGCTCATTTCCCCAGAACCCTCTCGGGAAGCGATATAATAGGCCTATCCCTACCGATCGCAAAAACCTTATCCGCTGTTGTTTGGAAAACATGGCCAGAGGGGTCTTCTAGGCTCACTATCGTTCTATACCTCCTTATACCCCTAGCGATCTCGACGATCCTCCCAACCCTGCCCACGTTCTTCCCACCCACTATTATGGCGAGCGAGCCCTCGCCAAAGGGTATATGCTTGACTATCTTTTTCTCCGGAATAGTTATAACGACCGTGTCCATGGTGTTGTATATATCTTCATCAGCCTTCCTAGGATTTGATACCCTCAAGAGAACGTTATAGCCGCCGTATAGGTTGAGCTGCACATGCCCACCTTTAACAATGGTCTTATCCTCTATCCTGAGAGGCTTTATCCCGGCCTCTTGAGAATCTATAGGATGGAGCCCCATATACACAGTGGGGTATGGAACAACCCTATAGATCTCGCCTGTCTTGGTTATCTCGATCACATCCATAAAACCTACCGGGAATTTATAGTTCTTCCTAACAACACCATCTATTTTAATAACACCATCGTTGATTATCTTCACAGCCTCCCTCGAGGTGGTAGCTATCCTAAGCATGTCCCTCACAACGAGGAGAAGGGGAACAGAGGTCTCTAGAGAGTGGGGCCCCGGCGTTGGTTTAACCACCCACTTATACTCCTTCCTGAGAATCGGGTAGAACCAGGGCGCCGCGAATCTCTTTAGATGCCTCGAACCACCCATGCTACCCATTCTACCCACCCTTCCCCGATTCTCCCTCAGACTCTTCCTCCCCAGCCTCCCTCCTCTCTATAATCTTTCTCCTAATATCGTCCACCTCGCCCAGCTTGGTTATCATAACCTTCGATGGGTGTATCATGTAATACACAGGAGTCCCGTCAGCCTTATTGATCGTGACGCCCTCAACAGCGATCCTCGATCCCTTAAGATCCACCTCAACAACCTTACCCTCGTGACCCTTCCAATCACCCCTAAGAATAACCACGGTATCGCCAGCCCTAACAGGGAGTCTCTTCACACCATACTCCCTAGCTAGATCCTTGCTCAGCATCGCATCAAGAAACCTCCACCTAGCGTGAAGGGGCGCACTAGCCACTGCCCTTCTCTGCTTCCTTGGCTGGCTAGATCTTGTGAGCACCAAGCCACCCACCCCTATATAATCATGGTTGCTAGATTGGCTATTACAGACCACCTCTCAGCAGCTTCTCTAGCAACAGGCCCCCTGATCTCGGTTGCTTTGGGAGTCCCCTCAGGCGTCACTATAACCACGGCGTTATCCTCAAAAGCGACCCTCGTTCCATCAGGCCTTCTATACGGCTTCTTCTGCCTAACAACGATGCCGTAGAAAACCTGCCCCACAGTATCTGGGGTTCCTCTCTTAACAGTGATCACAACGAGATCCCCTACAGATGCGAATGGCTGCCTCCTAAGCCTCGTCTTAACCTCTGGAACACCTATAACCATAGCTACCTTAGCCCCACTATTATCGGCAACAACCACCCTGCCCCCAGTAACCAAGCCCGGCGTGATCCTTCTCCTAGGATGCGCAGCCCTAGATCTAAGGGTCTTCTTGCCCATCCTAGCCACCACCCCTCTTTATAACACCTATAACCACGAAAGAAACACTTTTAGCAAGAGGCCTTGTCTCGCCTATCAAAACCACATCGCCCGGCTTAGCCGCTATGCACGGTGGGTTGTGGGCATGGATCCTGCTTCTCCTCCTCTCATACCTCTTAAACATACTATTATATTTTAGATACTCCCTCTCAACAGTCACAGTTCTGGTCATCCTGGCCTTGCTAACAATACCTTCTAGCAGGAGCCCCCTAACCCTCACGCCCCCATGCCAGGGGCACTTGTCATCATCACACACGCTGCGGGGAGGCTCTAGCCCTGGGTAAGATATACCTATATTCCTGGTAACCCTCTCCCTACCCTTCATGCTCATAGCCATCACCACCTAAGGATCCTCCTAGCCCTATCCTCAGGCCTCCCGAGAAGAGCATCTCCATCTATCTCCACAACCTCTCCTGTTTCGGGGATTTTAAAGAGATACCTTGTCCCGCTTTTAAAGGTAACCACCACTCTCGACCCGGATCTTATCTCTATGGTCTTCATAGTTTCATTAACCACTATCCCCTCAACACCCCCAACACCTGGATCTATTGATGACACCACCCTAACAGGGAGGCCAAGGATCTCGTGGTACTTGAGGTTACTTCCTCTCCTCCTCACCTTCACCACCCCCCTTCTCCCTAGCTATGCCGAGCTCCTCCTCCCTCAATATGGTGAGGATCCTCGCGATATTCTTCCTAGTGATCCTTATCTTGTGAGGCTTATCAAGAGTCCCCATCGATGCCTGGGCCCTTAGCTTTGCAAGCTCTGCCATCAAGTCTTGAAGCGTTCTCAGCTTCTCCTCCCTAGACATTGATCTTATCTCATCTGGGCTTAGGCTCACTAACCACCACCTCCTTCAGCCTGAAATCCCCCACCCTGGGCCTCGGCACCGGGCTGCTCGCCCGCCTGTTGAACAGGCTGGGCCGTGGCTTGTGGTTGCTGCACAATCTCTATATAGTCTGCAGGCCTCCCGGGCCTTACTATGATGACCTCTATGCCATATATACCTGGTATTAGCAGCACGTTGCTTACAGCCCTGTCAACCATATAGTTGATCTGGTCGCCGCTTCTATATATCTTCCCAGCCCTCAGCTTCTCAAACTTAGCCCTCTCGGAGACAAGCTTGCCGCTCACCACAACCTCGGCGCCGAGGGCGCCTGCAGCCATGATCCTCCTGAGGGTTATGAAAGCAGCTCTCCTGAAGTGAAAGCCCTTCTCAAGAGCCACGGCAAGTCTTGACGCCATAACCCTTGCGTTGAGCTCCGGGTTCTCCACACCCATTATGGTTATCTGTGGATTCTCTATCCCGAAGTGCTTCTCAAACACTGCTTGGAGTTTTCTGATAATCTCCCCTCTCTTTCCAATCAGTATCGCTGGCCTATCGGCATATATAATGATCCTTGTCCCCAGAGGTGTTTTTGTTATCTCAACACCAGCGTATCCAGCTCTGAAGAAAGTAGAGGCCAGATACTCATCCACCTTTGTTCTGAGGATACCGAGCTCTAGGAAGTACCTCTTCTTAGAGAACTTTGTCGAGAAGCTAGCCCACCTCCTTCACAACTACCTCAAAATTTGTCACTGTAGAAAACCACGGAGTAGCCCTGCCGAAAGCCCTTGGCATGTATCTCTTAAGATACCTACCCTTATGGGCAGCCACATGTACTATTACAAGCTTCTCAGGATCCATTCCCTGGTTCTCAGCATTATTCCTAGCATTCCTCAGAACCTTCAATATATATCTAGCGGCCTTGACGGGATATCTACCAACAGGAGTCCTCCACTCCTGAAACTGAGCATTAACGCCCCTTCTATGGGCTATCTGCTTCCTATGCCTAGTATAGGGGACAGGGGCCTCTTTCCTAACAACCTTTTCGAGATAAGCTATAGCATCATCAAGCCTCATGCCCTTTATAACCTTAGCTATCTCGACGCTCTCCTTCAAAGAGATCCTGAGCTCTCTCCCAAGAGCCCTGGCAAGCCTCTCCCCAGAGATCTGTGGATACACCCAGCGGGGCGGCATAGCACAACCACTCAGCACTAATATCTATTGAACCTTGTTGAGTATAAAAGCTAAACAGAGAATAGAGATCCCCGGGCTGAAAACCCGCCTACAAGATCAGCACGACAGCTCTTCCAAAGAGCCTCTACCAACAAATATAACTGACATAAACAGATGCTGCACGCCCCGCCCTTCAGGACAAGGCCTCGGCGCTCAGCCCGGGCTCTGCGCCCAAGGCCTTATTTGCCGGTTTGGGGCGCCGCAGCCCCCATACACCGCGATATATCGTGGGGCTATTCTCTCTAGCCCTTATCCCCAGGGTCGGGCAACATGCCCTATCCCTAAAGCCGTATCGCTATAGGCTTCTAAGCACAGGCCATCCATGCTTCAAAGAGGCAGGGCTTTCTTATTATAAAGTCTCTTGAGGAAGATATCTAGGGGGATTCTCCTTGAAATATGTGGAGAAAGCTGTCGATGTGTTTCTATCAACAGGGACCAGGTTTCCTAGAAGGATTATATGGTCTATGGGCATGATCAAATATGCTGCTGCAAAGGCCAACACAGAGCTAGGGCTTCTGGATAAGAAGATAGGCGATGCTATAATGAGCGCTTCTCTGATGCTTGCAGAGGGGAGGCTGGATCACATGGTCCTTGTTGATGTGTTCCAAACAGGCTCTGGAACAGGGCTGAACATGAACGTTAACGAGGTGATCGCTGCAAAGGCCTCGGAGATCAGCGGGCTCAAGATCCACCCAAACGATCATGTAAACATGGGCCAATCCTCTAACGACGTGGTGCCCACCGCGATAAGGGTTGCAGCTGTGCTAGAGGCTGTTGAGAGCCTAGTACCCACGATCAGATCCTTTGTAAACAGTCTTGAGAGGCTCTCACAGAGGACTAGCGATGTGATAAAGCCGGGGAGGACTCATCTGAGAGACGCGCTTCCAGTAACCATGGGCCAGGAGTTCTCAGCCTATGCTGATGCCTTCAAACACGATCTAGATCTTCTGGAGAGCGTGCTTCCCTACGTTAAGGAGCTACCAATAGGGGGAACAGCTGTAGGCACAGGGCTTAACACCCACCCAAGGTTCGGCGAGCTTGTGGTCGAGGAGCTTAGGAGGAGAAGCAATATAGATTTCCAGGTTGCTGGCAATAGGTTCAGAGCTATGAGGCTTCTCAGCGATCTGGTTGCCCTCAGCTCTGTTATGAGAACCACCGCCATCGATCTAATAAGGCTCTGCCAGGATCTCAGGCTCATGTTCTCAGGACCCTTCACAGCGATCGGAGAGATAGATATACCCCAAGAGGTTGCTGGGAGCAGCATAATGCCCGGGAAAACAAACCCCGTAACCGTCGAGGCCTCCATGCTTGCCACAGCCCAGGTTATTGGGCTTGACACAGCTAACAGCTATGCAAACCTCTTCGGAGAATTCGAGCTGAGCATGGCGGTTCCCCTCATAGGCTATAACATCATCGTCCAGATGCAGCTCCTCAGAGAAGCCCTAGCCAAAATGGAGACCTATGTGATTGAGAGGGTTGTCCCTCTAAAAGAGAGGGCTAGGGAGCTTGCTGAGAAGAGCCCCGCCCTGGTTACCGTGATCTCACCGGTAATAGGCTATGATAAGGCATCACAGGTTGCTGTAAAGATAACCCAGGGCGTCTCGATAAGACAGGCCCTCAGAGAGCTCGGCTTTAGCGACGAGGAGATAAACAAGATCCTGAACCTCGAAAGGCTTGTCAAGCCAGGCATACCGGCTAAAGAGAAATAGATGGATCTTTACCTACTGATAAAGCTTTTTATATAGATCTTAACTGCTTCTTCATACACCTCTATCCCTTTCCCAAATTCCCAGTAGAGCATCTCCTCGTTTTCCGTGTGGGACAGCTCCGATCTACCGGGGCCGTAGGCCGCTATATTATCCCCAGCCCTTCCATATAAGAGATTCATATCGCTAGTCCCCGTCTTGATCACAAGCTCGGGCTTCATGCCAGCCTTGCTTATACCCCTTATAAGTGATCTAACTATGGGTATTGTTGGCCTCACCTCAACAGGCTCTATCGGATCCTTGATTGTCGATGCTCTACAACCGCTTGGAAGCATTTCCACAAGATCCTCAAGGATCTCTCTCCAGCTGGGCCCTCTAGGAGGATACCTTATATCTATCAAAGCACTACCGCCCCTAGGGATCACATTTACATACTCGCCACACCTAACCATGGTTAGAGCCGAGCTTATATCGCTCGCGCTAGAGCCCCCATAGATCTTTGAGATCCTGGCCCAGAGATCCACGATCTTTTCGCAAGCAGAGTCATAGATCCAGGGGGTCGATGAGTGCCCCCCTATAGAGAAGCACTCGACCAAAACCTTAAGAGAGCCTCTATACCCTATAGCTATCTTGCTATTATTGGTAGGCTCCCCTATGATTATAGCGTCAGCCCTAAACCCCTTTTCTATGAGCCCAAGAGCCCCCCTGCTATCGCTCTCCTCGCCAACCGAGGCTACAACATATATTGTTGCGAGGTCTTCCACCACCTCCCCCTTGATCCTTATGTTGTTCAGCGCAGCAAGCATAGCAGCTAAGGGGCCCTTAGCATCTACAGCACCCCGGCCCCTGATCCCCTGCTCGCTCTCAACAACCTCTATATATCCTGGCACAGTATCTATGTGGCCTATGAGTGCCACAACCATGTCCCCCCTACCCCACCTGGCAATGCCGTTTCCATATTCATCTACATAGGCCTCGAGCCCGAGATCCCTTGAGATCCTGATAAACTCCTTTACAGCCCTCTCCTCATCGCCCGAAGGGCTATAGATCTTTAGAAGATCCCTTAGAATCGATCTATACGCCTCCAAGGCAGCCAGCCAGCGAGGAGGCTATAACCTCTGAATCCTCTTTAGTAATCATATATGGCGGTAGGAACCTAACCACAGTAGATCCAGCCCTTGTAGCCAAGACACCCCTATCCTGGAGACACTTAACCACGTTGAGAGGATTTGCCCTGAGATCGACGCCCAGCATGAGACCCCTACCCCTGATCTCCTTAACAAGCCTGGATCCCTCGAGCCCCCTTGCCAGAAGCCTCGCCAGCTCCTGGCCAGCTTCCGAGGCTTTCTCCCAAACCCTATCACCTATATATCCCCTCAAACCTCCTCTAAGGGCTGCCAAGGCCAGTGGATTCCCGCCGAAGGTCGAGCCGTGGGATCCTGGGGGTATCTTCGAAGCAACCTCGTCTATGAAGAAGACAGCCGATATGGGGAAGCCGCCTGCCATGGCCTTGCCAGCTGTAAATATATGGGGCTTCAAGCCCGCTTCGATGAATGACCAGTGAGCCCCTGTTCTCCCAAAGCCCGTCTGGATCTCGTCAACTATAACTAGAGATCCCCACTTCTCAGAGAAAGCCTTGATAGCCTCTATAAGGCTTCTCGATGCAGGGTTCACGCCACCCTCCCCCTGTATGATCTCCACTATTACTGCTGCAACATCGGATCCGTTTAGGGCTAACAGCTCCTCAGGATTGTTGAAATCCACAGAGATTGTTGCCAGGTCGAGGCCCTCGACACCGACCCAGTATTTCTTGCTACCGGTAACTGAGAGGGCTCCCAGCGTTCTCCCATGGAACGATCCTGTGAAGTACACGATCCCCCTTCTACCGGTATAGATCCTTGCGAGCTTTATGGCGAGCTCCACAGCCTCTGCCCCAGAGTTTAGAAAAGCTGTGTTCTGATAATCGCTAGGCACTATTTTCGATAAAAGGCTGAGAACCTCATCCAAAGGCTCTGTATCGTATGATGTTGAAGCTATATAGATGCTCCCAAGCTGCTCCTTTATCGATGAGACAACATATTTATTACCATGGCCTAGGAAGCCAACACCGTTGCCATTATGGGTGTCTATGTATTTCCTGCCCTCAGAGTCCCAGACATACTGGGCATGGCCTCTGACAAGCTTAAGCCCTCTTGGCTCATAGAATCTAAAGAGCCTCACCACTATCTCCTCGCCTCTGAGATAACATACCCAGCTATTATACCAGCAACATCTATCCCGGTCGCCGTGGCCAGGCCCTTGAACTCCGGCACCGGGTTCACCTCGTTAACAATGTATCCACCAGATCTCTTCTCAAATATATCAACACCGGCAACCTCGAGACCAAGGATCTCACAGGATCTTATAGCTAGATCCTCAACCTCGGGCCCAACCTTAGCGGCAACAACCTCAGAGCCTCTAGCATAGTTGGTAACAAAACCCCCTATTCTATACATAGCCCCCGCTACTCTGGAGCCCACGACGAGAACCCTTATATCCTTATCACCCTTATCGACATACTCCTGCACCAGCCCAACCCTAGCCCTGGGATCCTGCATAACCTCCCTATGTTCATACAGGCTTCTCAGCATCTCCTCATCTCTAGCTAGGGATACCAGCCTGCCCCAGCTACCCTGTGTAGGCTTATAAACTACAGGGTATCCGAGCCGCTTGCCAGCCCTTATAACAGATTCTAGACCAAGAGTAACATATGTTCTCGGCACGGGAACCCCTTTTAGAGATAATATTGATAGAGAGACACCCTTATCCTGGGCTACGAGGGTTGCTATGCTTCTGTTAATAACCCTGGAGCCCTGAGACTCTATAGCTGCAGATGCTATAGGCGCTATTGCTCTAAGCATGGATCTCTGTATGTATATATCAGGGGCACCTGGATCTCTGGCCCCTATCTCTAGAGGCTCCTCCTCTAAATGGATCAGCTTCACATCAGCGCCTCTATCTCTAAACGCTCTTGTTAGTTCTTTCTCCTCCCACCTATATATAGTGTAGATCAAGCCTATTTTGATCGACAATAGCTATTCTCCCCAATCCTCACCAACGCTCTCAAAAGGCTTAAGAAGGATCCTTCCCCTATCTATCACTATCTCTAACGCCACACCACAGTCGTGATCCACAAGCTCCCCGGAGACAGCGTCGTCTGGAACCGCTACTGGGAGACCACAGACAGGGCATTTCAGCTGCAACCATAGCACCATAGAGGAATATAGCTAGGCACTTATAAGCACTAACTATAAACCTTTTAGGATCATTTCTATTAATACCAAGATAAAATCGGATCATAATAAATTATATTCAATAGATATGGGGCTTTTGCAAAAACAATCCAGAAATGTTCGAGAGAGATATGCCTTTAGAGATAGGTGCGGGCTTATAAGCCCCCGAGCCCATATTCCCTCGATGGAGATGATTCCAAGCTTCTATATGGGTATAAAGGACTATAGATCTGATAGATCTATTGCTGGGCCCCGAGCACTTCTTCCCATAGCTCAGGCCATCGATGCTGAGAGAATGCTGGTTATTAGTTCTCTAGCCCTCTGAAGAGGGGTTGATATGGTAAGGATTTGCGTTATAGGGGGCTCCGGCTATACGGGTGGAGAGCTTCTTAGATATCTCTCTATGCACAGAGAAGCTGAGATCAGGTACGCGACCTCTAGAGAATATGCTGGGAAGCCCATACACTTTGCACACCCAAACCTTAAGGGCTTCTATAAAGGCCTGAGGTTCGAGGGGCTCGACATCGATAAGATCTTGAAGCTGTGCGACGTAGCATTTTTCGCAACACCTCTGGAGGTTTCTCTGGAGTACGTGCCCAAGGTGCTCGAGGCTGGTGTAAAGATCATAGATCTGAGCCCTGCCTTTAGACTGAAGGATCCAGCGGTGTTCAAAGCGTATTATGAGATAGATCACCCAGCACATGATCTAGCTGGAAAGGCTGTGTATGGCTTGCCAGAGATCCACAGGTATAGAGAGATGATGAGGGGAGCCCCCCTAATAGCATCGCCAGGATGCAATGCAACAGCAGCCATTATCTCCCTATACCCCCTAGCCTATAGCAAGAGGCTCTCGTACCCCATAACGATAGATGTAAAGGCGGGGAGCAGCGAGGCGGGGGCCAAGCCCACACCATGGGATCATCACCCGGAGCGTGCTAACAGCGCTAGACCCTACTCTCCTAAGGGGCATAGACATGTTGCCGAGGTTCTCCAGATCCTCGGAGATCTGGGTGAGAGTGATCAGAGAGTAAGCCTGATCCCCCACGCAATACCCATAGTAAGGGGGGTGCTGTCCTCAACCCATCTCTATCTAGATATAGATGAACAGGAACTCGTAAAGATCTTTGCTGAAAGGTATATGGGAAGCCCCTTCATAAGGATCCTCTGGGGGTCTCCCACACCATATCCAGATCCTAAGAACATAGTGGGAACAAACATGGCTGACATCGGATTCGCTGTTGAGGAGAGGGCTAAGAGGGTATCTATATTCGTTGCCCTGGACAACCTGGGAAAAGGGGCTGCTGGCCAGGCTGTCCAGGCCTTCAACATATCCCTAGGGATCGATGAGAGGGAGGGTCTATGGATACCTCCAACCAGGCCTGTGTAGATGGCTTGGGAGAGATACTAGTGGTTAAGGTGGGTGGAAGAGCTCTGGAGAGAAACCAAGAGGGTATTGTTGAGAGCATCTCTAGAGCCTCTAGATGTAGAAAGGTAATACTAGTCCACGGCGGCGGTGACCAGGTAACCAGGGTGAGCAAGGCTCTGGGAATAGAGCCTAGGTTTGTTGTGTCGCCCCAGGGTATTAGGAGTAGATATACGTCTAAGGAGGAGCTCGAGGTCTTTGTAATGGTTATGTCCCTCATAGGTAAAAGCATAGTGGCGTCTCTGGCAAGAAGGGGCGTTAGATCTATAAGCATTGCTGGGTGCGACGGGCCGGTGCTCGAGGGTAGGAGGAAGAAGCAGCTGGTGATAATAGATGAGCGGGGAAGGAAAAGGGTTATAGAGGGTGGATATACGGGGAGTATAGAGAGGTGCCATGGCGATAGAATAGCAGAGCTTCTCAAGATCTCCGATGTCCTGGTAGTGTCACCCCTAGCTATAGATATCGGGGAAGGGGTTCTTCTAAACATAGATGGTGATGAGGCTGCAGCATCAATAGCTAGGTGTGTTGGGGCTAGAGAAGCGATCTTTGTGACAGACGTGCCCGGGGTTATGATAGATGGAATCGTTGTTAGAGAGATAAGGAGCAGCGATAAAGGGATCTTGGAGAAGATAGGCGTGGGCATGAATAGAAAGGTGATGGTGGCTCTAAAATATGTGGGGGAGACAGGGGGCAGGGCATATATATGTGATGGAGCATCTGGAGATGTTGTTGAGAAGGCCTTCATGGGAGAGTGTACCGTGATAGTTAAGGAATAGCTGAGGATCAGCTGTGAGATCTATAGCCCTGATCCAGGGTTCTTAGGAGCCCCACCACATAGACCCACACCCTATCTATAACACTTTCCAGGGGCTCCCGAGCATCTATCAATACAAGCTCTCCCCTCCTAACCATCTCTAGATAGATATTCCTGGCAGACACCAATAGATCTTTCTTCTCGTAGAAGCCCCACCTCTTTACAGACCCTCCTCTCTTTAGACCCTCCTCAGGCTCTATATCGAGATATATAGCTAGATCTGGTTTTGGGAAAACACTATTTATAGCCCTCAGCCACCCCACATCCACCCCCATAGCCCCTTGATAGGCTATAGTGCTATAGTAATACCTATCCATAACCACTATCTCACCCCTTCTCACTGCGGGGATCACCACCATTTCGACGTGATACGCCCTATCACAGGTCATTGCAAGCGCGTCTATCAAAGGACTATAAATGGATCTCTCCTTGATCCTCGCCAAAGCCTCGGAGAAGGGGCTCTCATAGGGCTCGTGGGTATAGATAGCCCTATAGCCCATAGAGATAAGCCTGCCCGTGATCTCCCTAGCAACTGTGGTTTTTCCAGCACCATCTATGCCCTCGAAAGCGATAATAGCTCCAACCAAGTATATGGCCCGAGAAGAAGTGGTGAAGGGGATATATATGAAGCCAGCTAGATCCGCGAGAGGGATCTACGATCTTCGAAACCTTATCTAGATAAACCGCCACCCCGGCTGGAACGCTGGTTCTGATCACAATGATCAGGCAGTCTAAAACATACTTATTAATGTTTGGTATAAATTTATATCAATCCGGGTATTAGCATTTTGGGTGAGTAATTGGGCAATGCTTCGTCTCTAAGAGATCTCATAGGATCTGAGCTAGAGATTGGCGGGAAGAAATATAGGTACTACAGCCTCCCATTGCTGGAGAAGGAGGGCTACGATATAGCGAGGCTTCCCGCAAGCCTCAAGATAATACTAGAATCTATGATAAGGAACTACGATGGTGTTTCGATATCTGACGAGGATATAGAGAACCTGGTTAGGTGGAGCCCAAAAAGCCCCGGTGGAGAGATAGCTTTCAAAGTGGCTAGGGTTATTACCCAGGACTTTACAGGCGCATCGCTCATACTAGATCTAGCTGTTATGAGGGAATATGTCTCGAAGCTAGGCATAGATCCTTTGGAGGTTAATCCCAAAGTCCCGGTAGATCTCATAATAGACCACTCAGTCCAAGTCGACTTCTGGGGATCTCCAGATGCGTTTAAAAAGAACATAGAGCTCGAGTTTGCCAGGAACTCTGAGAGGTATAGGCTCTTCAAATGGGCCGCGACGGCCTTTAAGAACTTCAGGGTCTTTCCACCGGGTATAGGGATTATACACCAGGTTAACCTGGAGTATCTATCAAAGGTTATTATAAATGAGGAGACAGAGAGGGGGTATGTCGCGTACTTCGACACAGTGATCGGAACGGATTCACACACAACAATGGTGAATGGAATAGGTGTCCTCGGCTGGGGTGTAGGTGGTGTTGAGGCGGAGGCCGCGATGCTGGGGCAGCCAGTCATAATACCCCTCCCAGAGGTTGTTGGGGTTCACCTCTATGGAGAGCTTAGAGAAGGCGTAACCGCAACAGATCTTGTCCTAACTGTTACAGAGCTTCTTAGAAAGAGAAATGTTGTTGGGAAGTTTGTTGAGTTCTTCGGGGAAGGGGTATCAACACTCCCTGTCCCGGACAGGGCTACGATAGCCAACATGGCCCCCGAGTATGGTTCCACAACCGCCCTGTTCCCAGTGGATGGTGAGACTATAAGGTATCTGAGGCTCACAGGAAGGCCTGAGGAGCATATAGCCCTTGTTAAAAGATACATGGAGGCTCAGAGGCTCTTCGGCTCTAACAGTGGGGAGGGTGTTGTGTATTCCGAGGTAATAGAGATAGATCTAAGCACTGTTGAGCCAAGCATCTCAGGCCCCCTGCTACCATGGCAGAGGTTGGGTTTATCAGAAGTGCCCAAGAGCTTTGCGAGGTTTATTGAGGAGAGGAGGAAGAAGCCGGGGTTCATTGAAAAGAAGATCAGGTTGGATGGGGATGAGATAATCATCAGAGACGGCGATATAGTTATAGCTGCTATAACTAGCTGCACCAACACCAGCAACCCGGAGATTATGATAGGGGCTGGCTTGATCGCTAAGAAAGCTGTAGAGCTTGGCCTCTCGATTCCTAAGCATGTTAAGACAAGCATGGCCCCAGGATCCAGGGTTGTTACCGAGTATCTATCTAGATCAGGCTTACTACCATATCTAGAGAAGCTGGGTTTCGGGGTGGTTGGCTATGGGTGCACAACATGTATAGGTAACTCAGGCCCACTCCCAGAGGCGATCTCCAACGCTCTTACCAAAGACGGGATCATAGGTGTCGCTGTCCTCTCAGGAAACAGGAACTTCGAGGCAAGGGTTCACCCTGATGTGAGGGCCAGCTATCTCATGTCACCAATGCTTGTAGTGGTCTATGCCCTTGCCGGAACAGTCAATAAGGATCTTTCGAAAGAGCCCATAGCTGTGACGCCTAAGGGGCCCGCATACCTTAGATCTATATGGCCCAGTGAGAAGGAGATAGAAGAGATAATGGATCGCTATGTGAAGCCCGAGCTCTTCATAGAGAAATACTCAAAGATATATGAGGATGCTCCCGAAGCTTGGAAGAGGCTTGAAGCACCGGGAGGAGCTCTATATGAGTGGGATCCCAAGAGCACCTATATCAAAAGACCACCATTCCTAGACGACTTCGACCCCAATAGAGAGCCTGTTATAGAGGATATTGTTAATGCGAGGCCTCTGCTGATTCTTGGGAGCTCCATAAGCACCGATCATATATCGCCGGCTGGGAGAATAGATCCCGAAAGCCCTGCAGGAAAATATCTAGTGGAACAGGGGGTGAGCCCCAGAGACTTCAACACCTATGGCGCGAGGAGAGGCAATCACGAGGTAATGGTTAGGGGGGCCTTCGCCAATAAGGGTGTGAGGAACAAGATGCTCCAGGATAAAAACATAAGCGGCGGCTACACAATACACTACCCATCCGGAGAGGTTATGAGCGTATATGACGCGGCAATGAGATACATGAGAGAAGGCGTTCCCCTAATCATAATAGCTGGCAAAGAGTACGGGTTAGGAAGCTCGAGGGACTGGGCTGCCAGGGCACCAAAGCTCCTTGGTGTTAGGGCTGTCATTGCGGAGAGCTTCGAGAGAATACATAGATCAAACCTTGTTGGGATGGGCATAGCACCCCTACAATTCCCAAGCGGCGTTAACGCTGACACACTGAGGCTCAGGGGAGACGAGCTCTTCGACATAGTTGGTCTGAGGAGCCTTACGCCCAGAGGTAGGGTATCGATGATAATCAAGAGACCTGACGGTGGTAGAGAGACCGTTGAGCTCATAGCTAGGGTTGAGACCAAAGCTGAGATCGAGTATCTAAAATATGGAAGCATACTCCACTATGCCTTCAAAAAGATGCTAGAGGAGCTAAGGAGATCGAGATAGCTTTTCAGCATAGCCGCTTCTCTATCTAGTTCCCATAAAGCGATCCACTTGTTCCTTGAGGGTGTTTTGTTTGCTTTATAGCGTTTCTACCCACAGGGTTTTGATCCCTGTGGTTAATGGGTAGCTGTCAAGCTCAGCGGAACAGGGCTCTTATCTAGGCTTCGCAGTATCGCAACCCACCTTAAACAACACCAAAACACCTTAATAAAGGTTGTGCTTCACTACCCCATAGGGCTCTGGCTTCACGTATCCTTTTATTTCTCCTCTCCAACCATATTCTAGGAGATCTAATGGTCTTTGGATCTATTCGTGAGAGATCTCTAGAGGCGCGTGGAATCATCGAAGATCATATACATAAAACGCCCCTCGATAGGAGCACAACATTCTCAAAAATGTTTGGGGGCGATGTGTATCTAAAATACGAGAATCTACAGAAATCAGGCTCTTTCAAGGCTAGAGGAGCTCTCTACAAGATAAGCAGGCTAGTCTCACAGGGTGTTAGAGAGGTGGTTGCCGCATCCTCTGGAAACCATGCCCAGGGTGTGGCCTATGCGGCATCTATATATGGAGTGAGTGCCACGATATTTATGCCTGAGAGCACCCCTATAGCTAAGATAGAGGCTACTAGGGGATATGGTGCTAGGGTGATCCTGAGGGGGAGGATATTTGATGAGGCATTTGAAAGCGCTATGGAGTATTCTGAGAAGGCAGGGGCGGCTTTTATCCATCCGTTCAACGATCTCGATATCATAGCTGGGCAGGGAACAATAGCTCTAGAGTTGCTGGGGCAGGCCAGCGATTTCGATACAGTGCTAGTCCCAGTAGGGGGTGGAGGGCTTATCTCGGGCATAGCATCTGTTCTGAAGGAATCTGGTAAAAGTGTGAAGGTCATAGGGATCGAGCCTGAGGCTGCTCCCAAGTTTAGAGAGTCATTCAGGCTTGGGAGGATAGCAGAGATCTCTGTGACCCCTTCTCTGGCCGACGGGCTTATAGCTAAAAGGCCCGGGGATCTAACCTTCGAATTTGTTAAGAGATACGTGGACGATATAGTGACTGTCTCAGAAGACTCCATAGCAAGAGCTATGTATCTACTTATGCAGAGAAACAAGGTGGTTGTAGAGGGGGCAGGAGCGGTTGGGCTGGCGGCACTGCTAGAGGGCAAGGTAGATATTAGGGGTAGAAAGTGTGTTGTGGTGATAAGCGGTGGTAACGTGGATCTAACTGATCTCTATAGAATAATAGTGAGAGGCCTGACAGCCGAGGGAAGGATGATCGAGTTCTCGGTAGAGCTTATAGACGCGCCGGGGGAGCTGAAAAGGGTATTGGAGGTAATATACGAGCATAGGGGCAATATCGTGGAGATCACACATAGAAGAGGGGGGAGAAACATAGCTCCTGGAAGAGCCATAGTGGATCTTGTTGTTGAGGTTCCATCAAGAGAGGCCGGGTCGATGATCATATCGAGCCTCTCCTCAAGGGGATATAGAATAGTGGTGGGTGTGTGAGGTGAATCGCCATTAGCTCTTATAAAAGCTCTGAAACAAGGATCTTTAGAGTGTCCTTCGAGATCCTCTTCAGCGCTCCACAAGAACTCATAGATCTTCTATCAGAGCTGGAGAAAAGGATCATGGGTAGGTGGGGCGGTAGCTCCCATCTATCTTCCTCATCTCTCTTGTGGGGCTCGCATGGGGAGATGGTGAGGATAGCCTTTTCAGATCAGATCGAGAGGGGAGGGCTTACCATGACCCCAGGGCTTCTAAGAGCTGTTGGCCTTGTTGAGTGCATATCTCCAGACAGATGCGTCGAGATCTATGAAGAGATCTATGAGACCACGAGGCTGAGAAACCTTAGGATCCGCTTGACGATCTAGCTGGCAGTATTTATCTCTAGATCTTCTCTAGAGCATCGATGTCCTCGGCGCTGAGCCTCCAGCCCATAGATCCCCTGATCTCCTCGACCCTCTCAACCCTCTCAGTTTTTGGTATAGCCATCACCATGGGTCTGGATATGAGGTAGTTGAGAGCAACCTGGGCTGGTGTCTTGTTATACTTCTTAGCCATCGAGACTACTCTCTCGTTCTTAACAACCCCTCCCCATTCTAGCGGTGTGTATGCCTGGATCAGGATCTTGTTCTCTATCGAGAACCCCAGCAGATCCTTCTCAACCTGTTTGTCAAGAACGCTGTACTTGACCTGGTTGGCAACTATCCCATGCTTCTTAGTAGCCCTCAAGGCTCTCGAAAGGCTCTCAACCCCGAAGTTGCTCACACCTATGAATCTAGCCATCCCGGCTTCGGCGGTGGCTTCGAGGAACTGGATCTGTCTCTCTATCGGCACTCCAGGTCTTGGCCAGTGTATCAGCACAAGATCTACATAGCTGGTTCCAAGCCTCCTGAGACTCGACTCGAGGGCCTTGATAACCTTAGATTGATCTGAAAACCTGTCCGGAAGGATCTTTGTCACTATAAATATATTATCCCTCCCAACAACCCTGCACACCCTGCCAACGAGCTTCTCAGCCTCGCCGTTAGCATACATCTCGGCGGTATCAATGAGGTTCATCCCGAGTTCCACAGCCCTTACCAAAGCAGCCTCGGCCATTGAGTAGTTATTTATCCTCCAAGTCCCGATCCCTATCGCGGGGACTGTTTCTCCCGTTTTTCCGAGAGGCTTCCTATCATTAGGATCTATATGAAACCTCATAGGCCGTCCATAGGATCCCATGGTTAGAGGGATATATTTATTCGCTCAGTGGGGGGAGAAGCTATAAAAGATCTAAAGATCCGGCGGATCACACTAGCTTGATGAAAGCTTGCAAGCATTGTTCAAATTATAAGCGTAGAGATCTTCATAATCACGGTAGATTATGGTAAAAGGTAGCGGCACGATCTGGAGGTGGCTTTTCCTAGATATATATGTACCATCGATTATAACCGCAATAGCTAGGGGAATGCTGGCCGTAACCCTGCCTCTCTACCTCATTTCAACAGGCCTCAGCCCGGTTTATGTGGGGATAGGAAGTGCATCCATAGCTATTGGAAACATGTTGCTAGACATACCTGGAGGAGTTCTCCTAAGGATTTCTGGTGAGAGGAGGCTCACGAGGATCTCGATGATCACCTTGTCCCTCTCTTCCCTCGGAATGGTTCTTCTCACACACCCATGGATCCTCATAGGCCTCTCCATAATATTCGGCGGTGGGAGAAGCCTGTGGCTCCTCTCCAGAAGATATGTGATAACATATTATGTAGACTACCACTACAGGGGGAGAGCCTCCTCATTCATCGGAATGTCAGAGAGGCTGGGGACATTCATAGGGCCCGGGATAGTTGCGCTGGTTATCGATAGCCTTGGCTACCGATGGGTTTTCCTAATATGCTTCATACTAACGATCATTGCAAACATATTCAACATAGCAGCGTCGAGGCTCCCTGCATCGAGGCATGGTGATGCCCGCCAAGAGGGCCTGGATAGCAGCTCTCGAGAGGATCTAGCTGTTGGTTCTCCCCAACCTAGAGTACTATCCCTAATAGCTCTATCCATAGCCCAGGTTGCTGTCCAGGGAGTGAGATCTAGCAGAAACATACTGATCCCAATAATAGGAAAAAGCATAGGACTCACAGACAGCGGGGTGAGTACCGCTGTTAGCCTCTCCGGGGCGCTCGACGTGCTCAGCTCATATCCAGCGGGGGTTATAATGGATAAGAAGGGGAGACATGTAGCTGTGGTGATCAGCTTCTCAATAATGGCTGTGGGAATGTTTCTACTAGCTGTTGCCAATAGCGATATTCTCTTCTATATATCAACCTTAGCAATAGGGTTTGGAAACGGCTTCGGCTCGGGAACAATGATAACGATAGGTGCTGACATGGTTTCAAGGATGAGGGGCAACAGGGGGGCTGTGTTCCTAGCTATATGGCAGTTCATAGGGGATCTTGGTAGTACTGTGTTCCCAATAGCCATTGGCCTAGCAGTATCTATCTGGGGCTCGCCGGTAGCAAGCATAGCTGTATCAACCATATCGGCCTCAATAGCTATAGCTTTCAGATCAGCCAGGATTAAAAGCACCACACGTGAGAGGATATAACCCCCTCACCGCCCTAAAGGGCGGGCTTCCAGTTGCAAGGAATACGGAGAGCTTATTAAAAAGTATAACGTACGTCACTTCTCCCCTCTTCCTCTATATATAGCTGAACCTCTCTATCGCGGTTCCTAAAGATCTGCTTTATGGCGAGCTCACCGTTAAATGCCAGGATCGATTTAAACAGGCTGTTAGTCATAGGGCTTGATCTTGCTAGGTGAGCCACACCCTTCGGAAGGCATTTCCCGCCAAAGGGCTTCCCAGCCAAGCTATATTTCCCGCCCCACATGCCTCCTCCCAACCCATCTAGTAAGATGATGGCGAGAGGATCTCGAAGATCTTTTTGTGATCTCTCCCATATATCCTCAGGATCTCATGGATCTCGTTGTAGAAAGATAGGCATGAGCCCTGAAAGTATTTATCCCCAGCTTAACGATCTTAGTTTCTTCGTATGAGATGCAATATATCTTAGCATTGCTTCTCCTAGCCCATGCCAGGGCCATGCTGCCCGCCCACCCTTTTGGACAGCTACCATCGCTCGCATCAGGACTATTCTTCCCAGAGTCTCTATAATTCTTTTCTATATGCTTCTCTCTAAAGAGTAGCGGCATATATACTATCTCATCCCTATTAAGAGATCTGGTTGGGCCTGGAGTCATTGTGGAGTTGATAACGATCCCAGGATCCCTGGGATCTCTTTCACCACGCTAGCTACGCTATCCCCGGGGATGCATATGTGGTAAACATCGAACCAATAGATCACATCGGATCTATTGCTGCTCCCCATATTTTCGAAGGATCTATATCGTAGTAATAGGTATCTAGCCCATAGATCTTCTATGAGATGTGAGACAGCCCTGCCACAGGTTCCAGCACCAACTATCAGGATCTTTAAGCCCTTTTTCTAGAGCGATTGTCATCCACGATGCTCGTTAAGCCTTTATCCGCCTCAGATCTGTGGGCTTTCTCGTCAGAGCCACAGGCTATGTGGGGGTAGATAGGTTGGCTCTAAAAATTGAACGCTAAAGGGGTTTCCTAGGGCCCGAACATCTCATCTCGATGGAACAGCTATTAATAAGATCTCTGGAGATCTTCCACGAGGAACGGGAAAGAAACGCATGGAAACATATCAGAATATCTGTCCTTGCTATGGGTTAAACCATCTGTAGATGCTCTCTATAAACCATTCTATCGGGTCTGCAGCTATTGGGTATAGTAGAACCCCCAGTAGTATGAATACTATATAGGGCACCCCCCATGTTACATATATAATATCCTCCTCACCTATGTATCCCTCTTCCAATAATCTGGCGATGGCTTCTCTGTGAGCCTTTGGATCTTCTTCTATGTTGAAAGACCCCCTACAGATCCAGGTTATCTTGCCCTCATCTAGTGAGGGATAGATGAGAGGGTATAGAAACTTGGATCCTAGGAACCTTTTAACACTTATAGAGAACCCTGTGAGCGCTACCAACACCACCAGATGTCTAGAACCACAGCGCCTCGATATATCGCCCAGCCTTGGTATATTGATCACAAGCATTGGAAGTGCTAGGAGAAAGAGCATCGATATCGAGGCCAGGACAAGGATAACCATAGATGGGGGCAGTACAAGACCTGGAGGCGGTGTCGGGATGAGCAGGGAGACAAGAGCCAGCGCTACAGGATCGGCGAGGCCCATCATCCCAAACAAGCCCAGCACGAAGAGTATCGCTGGGGACATCATACTGAGCAGCATATAGATCAAGAAAACTTGATCCCAGTGGAAATAGATCCTGAGCACAGTTATTACGATAGCGGCAATGATAAACGGGATCCACACCCTAGGATCTATCTCCCTAGTCCTGAGATCCATATAGGATGTTATCACAAGCATTATAAGAGCAACTATATAGCCAGCAACAAAATCTAGATCTATATTCTCTATATTCAAAGTTACCTTACCCTATTAACATCATATATAGCTGTGGAATTAAAGCAACAACCCTAAAAGAGATATACCACAATCGGGCAGAATCATTAATCATACCATATCAAGATTTATGATGATCAGCTAGATCCAAATATATATAGAGGCATAAACAGCTCAGCTATGGTGAAAAATATATTGGCTGTAAAATAATACTGCGAGGGCAGGGATTTCTGTCTAGAAATCCGTTGATAAGGAGCCTCTCGTCACTATCAAAAGCCCTCAACGAGTATGTATCGCTAGATCCAGATCCTAAGCTATTGATAGCGGCCCAGTCCCTTGTATCTATAACGATAAGTATTCAGAACGTCGTGCTAGCGATATATATATCAAAGGCCGGCTATGGCCCCGTCGAAGTGGGGCTAGTATTAACGGTATCGACATTGGTTACTATGATCATGCTTCTTCCTGGGGGCATGATAGCTGATGCTGTGGGTAGAAAGAAGATCTCCTCGCTCGGCCTGATCCTCGGGACCATATCTCTTGCTGGCTATTTATACCCGATCAATATATACTACTTGATCGCTATAGCAGCTATAGGAGGGCTGGGGAGCGCGTTCTTCGGAACCACCGTAACAGCGCTTCTAGCAGACTCAGCCCCAACGCCTGAGAAGAGAAACCTTGTTTTCAGCATAGCAGCGTCTCTCACAACATTGGCAGGGATTATAGGGCTTCTTGCCGGGGGGATGCCGAGCCTCTTAAGAGCCTATGGATTCGGGGAGCTGGAGTCATACTACCCAGCTTTCATAATAGCCTCGGGATCTCTGGCTATATCATCTATACTTATGCTGATGCTGAGAATAGGTAACCCGGCTCCAAATATAGGTAGCAGGGCCTTGTTAAAGCTCCCAACAAGATCCTCTGGGGTAATGATAAGAAGCGTTATATATACTGGAATGCTTTTCTTAGGAACAGGGTTGATAGCCCCAGCTCTCTTCTCGCTATGGCTTTATAAGAGGTTTGGTGTGGAGGAGGGCTTTATCTCAATATTATATGTAATATCCCAGGCTATAGTTGGTGTGTCTTTCCTAGCATCCCCGGCAATAGCTAAAAGAATCGGTAGCGTAGGCACAATAGTGATCACCCAGGGCTCTGCAACAGTCACCCTGGTTCTAATGGCCCTGATACCAAATCTCTTTGCCGTCAGCGTTATATTTATGATCGCAAGGATCTTGCTGAACATCTCATCCCCGATAATGAGATCCTTTATACTGGGCCTCGTAGATCCCTCCGAGAGAGCAACAGCTTCCGGCGTTCTATCGCTAACAACAGGCCTTTCAAGCGCAGCAATGCCAACGGTAACCGGCTATCTAATGTCAAACATATCTCTAGAGTCGCCTTTCTATATAGCCAGCTCTATAATCATGGCAGCAGCTCTAGCTTTCTATGCCATGTTTAAACAATATGAGAGCAGGGGTAATAGCTATGCGGGTTCCCAGAATCCTGGTCAGAGACCTAACACCAGATAGATCTTTTTCAACCTTATTTTTCTAACCCTTAGAACCTCTCCTAGCAAGGCCCATATATATCATTGTAGCTATAGATATTGCTATCGACGCCAGGGCTAAGATATCAGAAAGCTCTTCTAGATCTATATAGGTGGTGTTAGGGGCAGAGCCCCCTCCAGCCGGGTCCTGGAAGATCTTTCTCGAGCTCTCGCTAAGCTCTAGGCTTAGGGGTATATCTATCTTCTTAGACAATATCAGATAGATCATGTTGAGAGAAGATGCCGAGGCGCTTGTTGATACCATGGAGCCCATAAGGATCCCGACTCCCTGTGACTGGAGGTCCATGTTGTTGAAAGCCCAGAGCGAGAAGCTATAGATGCTCCTCGCAACCCCGCTCTCTATAATCGATGCTGAGCTCTTCATATAGTCGCTTCCCCTCAACTGATCCAGGATCCTGGGGTCTGTTAAGATCGCCTGGGAAAATGTGGAGCTTCTCACTCTAAATGAGTAGTCCTGGAGATACGAGTACAGAGTGTAGATCGTGTTAAGCATCCCCAGACCCTCGAGATCAGCTTTAGAGCCAATTGCCCTAGAAATGCTCACCACAGATTCCTCAGATATGTTGTAAACACCTAGAAGAGCTAGAAGGTTCTTCGAAACCCTATAGGCTTTCTCTAGATCAACCGCTACACCACCTCGAGTCATATTGCCAAGCACGTCTAGCCAGTATCCTATCGACAGAGCCCTTCCATATAGCGCTCCAGCCACCCTAGCTATAGATCCCGCATCGCCGCTATCTAGATACTCTCTCACCTGGCTATCATAGCCCGTTAGGTTGAGCGCCCTCTCAAAGATCAAGAGATATAGCAAGAGCCTATCAACGCTAACAGATCTCGGTATATTTGAGAAAGCTGAGGCAAGCCTGCCAACAGATCTATTGTATTCCTCGGCCGCCATCTTGATAAGGGTCTTTCCATACCCATTGAGATCTCTATCAACTATTACCTGGGCTAGGTAGACCGTGGAGAGGAAGTACAGGTTTATAAGGGCATACCCATCCTCTGGGGGGTTTCTATCGGCAGCGCTGAGTAGGCTGACAGCTATTCTATATTCTTGAGACCCTGTATCTGACACCCTGCTCATATAGATCCTCGAGAGGCTGTCTAGAAGGCCTTTCATTAGAGCAGCATGATCCCTGGAAACTCTGGATATAACCTCGAACCCACGGGCATAGTCAACACCTAGCGAGCTTTCTGGCAGCGATATGTTTAGAAGCTCTGCAACACTGCCAGCCGGGGATATCCTGAGATCCCTGAAAGAAGAGCCATACCAAGCATAGTTAGCAACTGGCAAGAATACCTCTCTATAGCCAGAGGCCCTTAGGGCGGAGAGCTTCTGGGCTACCCCACCAACGGCCTCTATGCTTCCATCCAGGTTTATAGCACCTGTCCCCGAAAAGCCCAGAGAGCCGTTTCTACCGCTCAGCAACTCGTAGAAGGCGAGGGTGAGGAGAGCCCCTGCCGAGGGGCCTGCGACATCTTGAACATATTTCTCGAAATTGACATCGATGACATAGCTGGTGGGAGATCTGTTGGAGAGTATCTGGGCAATGCTATATGCAGCTATTATCGATATAAGTGTATCCCTCTCAACCTTATCAACCCCATAGATCCTCAGGCTACTGTTGCCAGGGGCTATGCATATGGTGATGCCAACAACGCTCCCCCTACCCCCCTGGCTCTCCACTGCAGGCACATCCACTCTAATACATGTGCTGGCATCAGTATCCAGTACAGGTGTTAAGATCGATAGGAGTATTAGGAGCAGCAGAGCTGCTGTTAACTGTCTCAACACACACTCCGTGTTAGATAGAACGTTAGAGAAAATATATAAATTATATTAATAGGGTGATCTATGACCACGGATCGGTGTCGATGGTTTAAAGCGAGGAGCCCTTTGCACCGCATCAGTTATCAAGGATCTCTAGGATCCCCTGGTTTCTCTCTATTCTTACCAGGGCTCTGCGCCCATTATAACCTACTAGATCCTTTGCCTTGAAGTTCACAGCTTCTCCGAGGACTATGTTGCTAACCACACATCCCGTTATCACTATCTGATCCGCCTTATCTACCACCATGGCCTTTGGAGCGCTTCCCGCCTTTGAGATCGAATATATTATGTAGGTACCCACGGTAGAGCCCCTAGAGCCTCTGAACACGAGGATCTTATCCCTAACCTCAACACCCTCATAGCCCTTCTTCCTAAAAACACCCTTTTTGGGATCAAGATCCCCTAGGAATGAGACATAGTCGTCAATAACCAGCAAAGACCCCTCAACGGTTCCCTCAACAATGCCCCTCAGCCTCAGCTCTAAACCGCTAGATCCCTCGCCCCAGATCTTCCGAGGATCTGTGAGCTCTATCTAAGCCCACCACAGCATGTGGTTATGAGAGGCTATTAAAAACCCTGCAGCACCTTCTACTAGGTAGGGCGGTTATGTTTATAGTATGTTTTGTTTTTGCTTGATAGTTCGGTGTGTTTGGATGATTTGTATCGAGCGCTATGCCCGCAAAATATATAAACACCAGGATCCCATAAACCTGTGCACAGGCAATAGAAGCAATGCCCCAAGCCCTGCAATCTAAGCCTAGATAAGAGCCCTGTTCCGCTGGGCTTGACAGCTACCCATTAACCACAGGGATCAAAACCCTGTGGAAAAAACGCTATAAAGCAAACAAAACACCTTCAAGGGACAAATTAAATACTATGTCCTCGCTTCATAGTTCTTTTAGCTATTTCAACCTTTCCTAACAATCCTATCTGGAGCTCGCACGATTTGCACAGGGTTCTTCCGGGCGATGTGGGTTCGCCGCATATGATGCACGTGCTCAGCTTGATACTCTCCGATGCCCTGAGCCTCGATGGGTCGAAAACCCTGTCGAACCATTCGAGGAGCCTGAGCATTGAGCCTGGTCTCGAAGCCTCGATCCTATAGATCATATCTCTAACCCTCACCCTAAGCGAGGGAAAGAGCTCTAGGTAGGGGCACTCCACCTCTTGGGGCCTGTACCCTGCTAGGTAGGCGTATTTGGCTGTCTCCCACTCATAGATCTTTCTCAGAGGCTTGATCCTGTCTATGAAGAGCTCAGATCCTTTTGGCCTGAGGGGGTGGTTCATATAGAGCCTAGCAGTATCCCCCCTAAGTATGTTTATTATTATTGTCTGGGCCTCGTCATCGAGATTATGGGCTGTGGCAACTTTATCATAGCCCAGCTCTCTGGCAACGAGGTTTATGCTCTTTCTCCTATGTATTCCACAATATGTGCAAGGAGAGATCCTCTGTCCCTTCTCTATAGATAGCCTCACCATATCGTCCACCGAAGCCCCCCAGAGATCCTTGATGGATACTATGTGGATCTCAACGCCCCTCTCTCTGACAGCTCTTCTAATCTCATCTATGTGCTCAGCCCTGTTATAGCCCTCTATACCCTCTATCACGGTGACACCGCCTAGCTTTGAGGGCTCATAGATCTGGGAGAGTATGTTTAGAAGCACAAAGCTATCCTTGCCCCCGGACACCCCTATCAAGACCTTATCGCCGTATCTAATCATGTTATATCTAAAAATCTCCCTGGCTGTTCTCGCAACTATATCGGAGAAAAAGCACGCTTTGCAGAGCCTCAGCCCTGTGTGGGCTTGGAGCACAGCAGCATCCCTAGCTCTGCATATATCGCATTTAGGCATTCCTATCGAGAAATAGAATAGCTGGGAGACTTATAGCTATAAATATAGAGGTACCCAGAGATCCTGTATCCATTCTGGGCAACCTCTATTCCAACTTCTATTCCTTCAAATCCTACTTATGATCGGAGCGGCGGGGATAGCGTTTGGTGAGGCAAGAGCTGTGGATCAAGGATTGGGAGAGAGCTTATAGGAGAATGGATAGAGATCTCTATATAGGCTATCTCGATCAAGGGATCAAGGATCTCCTTGTAAACATATTCAACCTCAAGGAGTACTATCCAACAAGCTCATGCACAGGGAGAATAGTAGCTATAGACTCCCCAGCACCCTGGAGGAGAAAAGAGTCATATATAGTTTTCAAAAAACACTCCACAGTCACCCGAGAGGAGCTTGCAAAGCTACTAGAAGTGCCGGTGCTCTCCACACTATGGGTTATAGCCAGCGGCCCTATACTCCACATCATGGCCAGAACACCCAAACACGCACTGATCCTCTTAAGAAAGGTTAGGGATGCTGGCTTTAAGCACAGCGGCCTAATAGGATCTAGCAAGAGAGGCTATCTAGTCGAGCTCGTCACAGGCATTTGGATCGGGATCCCTATTAAAGATAAAGAAAAGATCTTGGTGGATGAGAGAGAAATAGACACGATAGCCGGCCTGCTAAACAAAGCTATAGCCGATGGAAAGGCGAGGCTAGAGGCACTTAGAAAAGCGGTGGCAGAGCTAAAAATATAGATATAAGCAGCAGCTCTCCTTACTATAGCAATGCCCCAGCGGATGAGTCTAGTCATAACCTTTCCTGGAGATCTGCTAGATACAATGCCCTCTTAAATATAGATACAAGCATATCATGCATAAGCCTCCCTGTCCTAGTATTCCTCGGGCTAGGGTGGTATGATGCTAACAACCATATCGATCCCCTCACCCTGGTTTCAACCCTATACTCAGATCCGTGTTTAAACCCAAGACCCCTTATACTCGCCCCGAGAGCAGCCTCGATCGCCCTAAGCACTGCCTCCCACGCTATTCTTCCCAACGCTACAAAAACCCTGGATCTCTTTAGAAGAAATACCTCAGCCTCTAGATATCGAGAACAGTTAGCAATCTCCTGAGCGCTGGGCCTATTATTAGGGGGAACGCATTTGACAGCTGCTGTTAGATACACATCTCTAAGGATCAATCCGTCATCGGCTGACACCGAGTATGGCTGGTTAGAGAGCCCGGCCTCGTATAGGGCTCTCACCAGATTCTGGCTGGTCTCATCACCGGTAAACACTCTCCCAGTTCTATTGCCGCCCTTGGCTGCTGGGGCCAGCCCTACCACAAAGATCCTTGCGCTAGGATCTCCATAGCCAGGGACAGGCCTTGCCCAATAAACCCTCCCGGGATCTCTTAAAGCTACCTCGACCCTATATCTAGCGAGCCTGGGGCAAAGCGAGCATAGGATAACATCTCCCACCAGCTCTTCTAAAGAACAGTATCGATATATTCAGGCCACCGATATAGAGATTCTTGGTAAAAATTAAGCCGCGTAGAGGTGTTTGCTGAGAGGATATATCTCCCCCGGTGAGGCTCTATGTGTTTCGACCATATGTTGTTATCCCAATGCAAGGGATCTTTTGCGATAAGTATTTAGAGGATCTATAGATTGGCATGTGGCGAAGCGTATTTAAGAATTAAATGTGGTAGCACCACCCATGGTGAGAACATGGGGCAGAGCTTGAAGAACATGCCAGACGCCCTCAAGATCCTGTATATATTGTATAGGATTAAGAGCCCTATAGATGTTAAGGACATACACAGGATCGTTGATGCAGCGTCGAAGATAGGGGTTTGTTGCAAGCAGTACTCCTTTGCTAGATATCCCTGGGGCCCCTACTCTAAAGATCTGGACTCGGATCTGGAGATCCTGAGATCCTCAGGCCTTGTGATCATATCAAATGGAGGCACGTCTAAAAAGCTAGCCATAACCGATAAAGGGGCTATGGTGGCAACTAATATAGAGAAAGCAATAGATCCTGTCGAGAAGGAGAGGCTTGAATCCCTGCTCACAAGAACTGAGAATTAGTGTCGATGGCGGGCATCACATATAAGCGATCCTTTAATAGAGGGTTATTGTTAAGGCTCGGCCTTTTTACTAGATCATGTTAATTTGGCTTATATACCCTGCCTTAGCAAAACCATAGATAGGATCTCCTCTTCCCCTTACCCTTGATCCCTGGGGCTTTTTCTAAGCCAAGGTGTTTGGAGCAGTGCTACTGGAACCAGCGCTGCCAGTGATAGAAAGCCTGACAGGCTGATCATATCTCTATATGTTCCCGCAATAGCTGAGACGCTGACAGGCCCCGTGAGGTTACCTAGATCAAACATCGCTGTATATATAGCAGAGGCAATGCCCCTTCTTCTCTGAGGTATCCCTGTTATAGCTATAACCTGGAGGGATGGCATTGCCATGCCCGAGCCGAGGCCAGCGACTATTCCATAGTATACTATGCTGTCCGATAGAGGATCTATTGAAACCATGATATACCCTACGGAGAGAAGAGCTATGCCGAGAACAGCTGTTCCCCCAACACCAATTGTTCTTATAATCCCTGTGAAGATAAGCCTGGATAGGAAGTTGGAGGTAGCCATTCCTGTGAAGAAGATAGCGATAGAAGAGGCTCCTAGACCTGCCTCTTTATGGTATGCGGGGAGGAAGAGAACCATCGATGCATATACAGAGCTATATATTAGAAGGGATGCTAGAGCAGCTATATAGCCTGGGTTAAGGATCCATGGCCCATCTTCGCTGGAACCCCCACCAACTGCGGCCCGAGAAAACCTGGCGCTGTTCACCAATAGAGATAGAAGGCATGCTAAGGAGGCAAGAACCATCGAGAGCACAAATAAAGCCCTGTACCCGAGGTGCTGTGCCACATATCCCCCCAGAGCAGGCCCTACGGCGAAAGATAGCCCGACAACTGTGTTTCTCCATGCCAGCGAGCTTATAACCGCCTCTCTGTTGCCAATAGCCGCTGCCTGGAAAGATGCTGGGATAAACATGGCCACGGCGATCCCCTGTATGAATCTCCCGAGATATAGAAACTGCATAATGGGTGCTACAAAGTATATAGCCTGTGCAGCTGCAGATACAGCCGCCCCTATCGCTAGGAGCGCTTTGGTTAGCCCGCGATCAGCAAGGATCCCTGAGAGCGGTCTAACAGCCATTGCAGAGAAAGCAAAGAAAGGCCCCAGCAAAGCTATTGCAGCCTCGGTCGCACCGATCTCTACGGCGTATTGTGAGAGATATGGAACAACGCTGTGTATAGTTAGAAAGAAGCACAGGGCGGCCATGTTGAGAACGATCTCATCGCGATATATAGATACTGCCTTGCGGAGACCAGCTATTCTGCTTCTCTCGCGGCCGAGAGCCCCGCCGTGTCTGGGGGCCTTATGGGTGCCTTGTAAAAAACCACTCGATAGAAGCATTACTAGGTCACGATATATTGAGAACATATGGGGGGTAATAAGCAGTTGTAGGGCTTGTGATAGATATTAGGGCTCTATAGAGAAACTAGATGGTGATATTGCTACGAAAAGATCTCTTGGGAAGGGGGTATTGCCTATAGAGTCTATAAGGATTGAAGGAAGCCCGGAACCTGATGTGAAGAAAATCTCGAGAGAGCTGTGTGTTAAGGAGGTGGTGAGCATATCTATCAAGATCACGAGCCAGAGCGTTCTAGATAGGCTTATTAGAGCATTAATTAGAGAGGGGGTATCGATATTCGCTGCAGATAACAGGGACGATATAGTGATTCTCTATCTAGCCAGGAGGGATAAGAAGGGCTGCATCTAAAAATATAGTGATTTTATATACAATGCTGTGTTTATAAGCATATTAGCTATATAGCTCTATGAGGTGACTCGCATAACCAGATCACTATTAGCCCTAGCACTGCTAGTAATAACAGCCCTAGGAATATCACCCATTCTATCCCAAGCGGGTGAGACGAGCACTAGCACCTTTGAGAGAACCATGATCCCCGATAAGGTGAGGAACATAGTGTCAGGGGCTCTCTATCTAAGAAACCTCTGGGGATCTATCAAGCTCGGTGTTAACAGCGGTGAGGGGGAAGCCGTGGGCCGCGATCTATATCAATACCCGCTGCAACAAACACTCCCGCTTCTTCAAAGCCCGAGGGGCAGGCTAGACGAGAGGAGCGATTTTGGGCCCAATATAAGGGTTACCCGCGATTCCCCCCATTACTACCCCTTTGAGAACGAGCCCTCAGTAGCCGTAAACCCGGCGAATCCGAACAATGTTGTTGTTGCTGCCCATGATTACGGGGATCCTAATTATTTCGTCGGAATAGCGGTCTATAGATCCTTTGATGGTGGGAGAACATGGCTAGGCCCTTCAAGAATGATCCCCACCTATGGTGATACAGCCAGCGATCCCTCGCTGGCCTTTGGAAGGGATGGAACCCTCTATCTATCCTACCTATCGGTAGGCGTGTTCTCAGAGATAACTCTAGCCATATCGAGGGATGGGGGTGCTACGTGGAACTTTGTGAGGGTTCTAAACTATTCCACATCAGCCTTCTATGATAAGCCGTGGATAGCTGTGGGGCCTGATCCCACCAATCCTTTAAAAGATGCTATATATATTACTTACACCGAGTTTAAGGGGTATTTCGAGGTTAATGTAAGCATAAAGCTAGTAAGATCGCTAGATGGTGGGAGAACCTTCGAAGGACCCTTCAATGTAAGCTGGGAGGGGAGGTACCCTGATATATTGGTTCAGTGGTCATACCCCGTCGTGGATCAGAATGGAGCGCTCTATGTAAGCTTCTTTGGTGCTAAGACAGAGAGAGGTGTCTATGGATCGAGAGTTATTCAGGGAATATGGGTGGCAAGATCCCTCGACGGTGGGATAACATTCTCAGAGCCTGTGCTTGCTGCCGAGACTCATTGGTGGTTCCCATACTACTCGGGGCTATATGGATTTAGATGGATCGTGCCGACCCCGGCGACAGCTGTAGGGCCTGATGGTACTATCTATATAGCCTATGAAGATGATCCAGACGGCCCTGAGGGGCCCGATATGGCTGATATCTTTCTAATATCTTCGAAGGATGGTGGGAGGACTTGGAGCGAGCCTGTGAGGGTTAACGATGATTCTGGATATGCTGCCCAGTTCTTCCCAATGATTGCTGTTAGAAAAACAGATGGATCTATACATATTGCTTGGGGCGATAAGAGGCTCGATCCCAATGATATTGGCTATGATATATACTACACATACTCAAGAGACGGGGGCCAGACCTTTGCTAGGAACATGAGGGTGACCGATATTACTAGCAACCCGTTCCTCGGGATACCCTTCTTCATAGGCGACTACTTCGGGATAGCTGTGACAAGCGATAACGTATATATAGCATGGTGTGACAGCAGGAGGGGTTCGCTGACCACGGTGCCTGGGGCCTATAGAAATGCCGCGCTTAACCAGGACATATATATAGCCTTTATCGGTGAAAGAGGATCCCCATCCATAGAGATCTCCCCACAGAGCGTTGAAGCTGGATACACAAATACCATAGAGATTCGCGGGGGCAACATGCCTAGAGAGGCTAGGCTGGGTATAGCTATAGGCCCCACTATTCTTGCTAGAGAGGTGTGGAGCGATCAGAAGGGGGGCCTTGCAGCATATATAAATATAGGCTCTATGCCTACAGGCAGCATCTCTATCTCTATATATGATCCCACGAACGGCTATGTTCTGGCTGAGAAGCAGCTCTCCATAGTCCCAAACAGAGAGATCCAGGCGATAGCAAGCTCTCTCAACAATATGGGCTCAAGGCTAGTCTCGATCGAGAATAACATGGCTATAATAAACACATCTATTGGAAAAATAGGGATCGATCTTAGAAGTATAAACGCCTCCATATCGAGGCTTGAGGGAGATGTTGCTGTTATATCAACAAGCCTGGGGGAGGTGAGGGCCAGGATAGAGGATCTAGGGGCTAGGGTGGTTAGCATCTCGGGAGACATTGCTGTGGTAAGAACATCTCTCGGCGATATTGTTGGCAGGCTATCCTCTATCCAGGGTAATGTGGCAACGATATTAACAGATCTTGGATTGGTGAGGGCGAAGGTAGATGAGAACCTCTTAAGATCCTCTGAGCTTGAGAGCAGGATTGCTAGGATAGAGGCTATATATCTACCACTAATCTCTTTATTACAGATCATAACCCTGATCCTTGCTGCACTAATCATCAGAAGATCTAGGGCTTCCTAGCCCGAGCCCGGTGATGAGGGTGAGATACCATTACCACCAGATATCAAAAAAAGATCTCAGAGAGCTTGTGAGGATCTCGAGGGAGATATTCAAATGCTCTCTAGACGAGCCCGAGGGGGGAATAATTATCTATAGCGAGAACGCCAAGATATTTTTAGCTGATAAAACACCCATGGTGATAGAGCTTGGGAAGGGAGAAAAGATACCAGCGATCCATGTCCTCAACAAGGGCTTATGCTCTATACCATTCGCACTCATAGACCAGGGAGCCGTGCCAAGAATACTCAAGGGAGCCGATGTAATGGCCCCAGGCATAGTGGAGGTCTCTCAATTCAACCAAGGAGACATTGTTGGTGTTAGAGAGCCGCAGAAAAAAGCCTTCATAGCCGTTGGAAGAGCTCTCATGGGCTCTGAGGAGATTATGAGCACTAGAAAGGGAAGAGCTATTAAGAATATACATTATGTGGGCGACAAGATCTGGGATACTATTATAGAGGTGTTGGTAAGACTCTAAAGATCTTTTTTGTTATCTCTCTAAATTTCTATACATCCTTATTAAGATATATCGAAACCCCCCAGCTTTTGATCAAGCACAAGATCTTCTGGGCTTCTGAGAGTATGACCCCCAACTGAAGAGTAGGGCTTTCGGTTGTAAGAGATATAAACCCTTTTACGAACATGTGTTCGGTGGTTATTTATCCAGAGCATAGGGAGATCTAGGCTAATACTTGTCAGCGGCTTTGGATGGATGTTCGATGCCATGGATATACTTATGCTCTCATATATACTAGCCTATCTAGGCAGCATCTATGGCTGGGGAGCTGCTGAGAGAAGCATCGTGATCCTGGCGAACAATCTAGGCCTATTGGTGGGTGCAACGTTGTTCGGCTATCTAGCAGATATCATCGGCAGGAAGAAGGTCTTCATGATAACACTGACAATCTATAGCATACTTGCAGCGTTCCAGGGCTTTATAAGAAGCCACATAGATCTAGCTATAGTTAGGTTCTTCATGGGCCTCGGGCTCGGAGGCGAGCTCCCCGTAGCCTCCACCATGGTTTCCGAGCTCTCGAAGCCCGAGGAGAGGGGGAGGAACGTTGTTCTTCTCGAGAGCTTCTGGGCCTATGGAACTATACTTGCGGCCGCTATATCGGCCTTTCTAATGCCTAGGATAGGCTATACGATCACTATGATCCTTCTATCGCTAACAGCCTTCTACGTCATAGTGCTTAGGAGAAGCCTTCCAGAGCCTGCTATAGAGAGGAGCAAGAGATCAGGCTCAGCGGTGCTCGAGCTCCTCACAAGCAGCACCAGGGTCACCTTGGTATCATGGATAGCCTGGTTCTCAATAGCCTTTGGCTACTATGGTGCCTTCCTATGGCTCCCACATATACTGGTTATAAAGGGCTTTGAGATTGTAAGGTCTCTCGAGTACTCGTTCTACATGGCGCTAGCCCAGGTTCCCGGCTACTTTAGCGCTGCATATCTTGTTGAGAAACTGGGGAGAAAGCCCACCTTTATAGCATATATGGCAGCATCTGCAGCATCAGCGTATCTTCTAGCAATCTCAAAATCCCCCGTCGACATTATCCTCTGGGGAGCTCTCCTCAACTTCTTCAACCTAGGGGCCTGGGGGGTTATATATGCATATACACCGGAGCTTTTCAAAGCAGCCTTCAGGGCCACCGGAACCGGGACCTCAGGATCTCTAGCCAGGGTTGGAATGATCATCGGGCCGCTTGTGCCCACAGCCACGGGATCCTTCGAGACCTCCCTAGCGATCTTTGGCCTAGTATGGATCATAGGATCTCTATCTGTTCTCGGAGCACCGGAGACAAGGCCCAGGGCCAGGCCTATTGCTGTTTATCAGAAGTAGCGCCTATAACAAGGGATTTTTATTCTGACAACAAAAACAGCAAGATCAGATCTTTTTCTCCTATAGCCTCCTTATCCATAGCGACGATACCGATCTATCTAAGGCCCTGTGCTAAGGGTTTTCAAAACCTCCTCGAGATCCTCTTCAAGACCTCCAGGCCTCTCATAGCATTTCACCACGTGAACCAGACCTAGATCTGGTAGTGAGTCGTCCAAAACATAGCTAAACGGGCCCTTTATAGCATATATAGCCCTATAGACCCTACTAACCCTCTCGACGAGCTCCTCGAGCTGGACGCCTGACTCGCGCCCCAAAGGCAGCTCTAGATGGGCCTGCAAACAGATCTTGCTGTCCATGGGCCCTATATCGATCATTATATCTCCAACGATTATCCTAGCAGCATCCCCATGCGCCTCTATCCTCTGGTTATAGCTCTTAACCATGTTAGAGATCCTCTGCATCCATGACAGCTCCCCACCCTCGTGAACATCTATAAACTCATCCCCCTCAAGCTCCATACATCGTTCCCGTACTAATTATGCTGCCCAGCTTATTGGCATAGAGATCGTGCCTCCTACGCCGGGTATATTATTTAGAACCTGGTCGACAAACATGTTTTCGGCCTGAAAGGCTCTGCCTTCGATCACAAAGGGATCAACCATTCTCCTTGCTATATTATCCTGGGACTCATAATATGATGGATTGGCTAGGGATATAAGGTGGATCTATGGCTACCCTGAGAAAAGATCTAGGCTATAGAGTGGTTGTTCTAAGGCTGGGGCATAGAGTGGGCAGGGATAAGAGGATCTCGACCCATGTAGGCCTAGTTGCTAGGGCGTTCGGAGCATCGGGGATAATATACTCGGGAGAGGAGGATAGGGATGTGATCGATTCTCTGCTCAAGGTTGTGGAGAGATGGGGAGGCGATGGGTTTGAGGTGAGCTATACGAGCAGGTGGAGAGAAGTTATAAGGGAGTGGAGATCTGGGGGCGGGTGCGCTGTACACCTAACAATGTATGGGTTGCCTATAGATTCTGTAATAGATCTTGTAAGAGGGTGTAGAGAGATCCTCGTTATAGTTGGCTCGGAAAAGGTTCCAAGAGAGGTATACCAATTGGTTGACTACAACATATCAATAGGATCACAACCCCACTCAGAAGTAGCAGCACTAGCAATATTCCTCGACAGGCTCTTCGAGGGAAGAGAGCTTAGCCTGAGCTTCACAGACGCAAAGATCTCAATAATGCCAACACCAAGAAACAAGAAGGTAGTAAACATAGAGAGCATCAGTGAAGAGAAGACCTATCACCCCTCATGAGACCGTCGTCTCATCACCAAAAGTACATAGCGTTAGAGATATAAAGCTACCCCATAAATTTATGGAAAACCCTTTAAGAGCTCTTGGGATATATTTAGAAGGCATGGGCCCGTAGCTCAGCCCGGTAGAGCGGCGGGCTCTTAACCCGTAGACCAGAAATGCTGGGCGGAAGTCCCGGGTTCAAATCCCGGCGGGCCCGCCACATATCTATATAAAGCTCTTGTGGAAAGGCCCTGTGGATATATCTCAAGCTATCTGCTCGATCTTGATGTGTATATGTATAGCGCTATTGAGAGGCTCTGGACAGGCCCTAGGTCTCTTAGAAACTC